>Ga0214919_10003228_pt1 | contig 24889 bp, 18 predicted proteins | sample LL1503_MetaG_FD_177994 | JGI IMG/M metagenome (GOLD analysis project Ga0214919, IMG submission 177994) | Freshwater microbial communities from Lake Lanier, Atlanta, Georgia, United States - LL-1503 | ecosystem: Environmental > Aquatic > Freshwater > Lake | place: USA: Georgia | collected... | reverse complement strand
GGCCGCACCGAGCTACATCACACGTCTTGAACTCCGACAGCGCGCCCTCGGGCTGCAGCGTCGGCGTTTTTGGCGGGAGCTGACCTTCGGGTCTCTTCTGGTGTTCGCCGACGTGCTGACGGTGTCCACGATTTTTGTCATCGCGGCCATGCTCCCATTGGATGGGTTGTTGCCTGCACTCGGGGACGGCGCCGAGTCTTTTCTTCGTGGCCTAATCCCGCAGACACCGTCCGCGTTGCTTCGCCGCGTGACCTCGCTGGTCTTTTGCCTAGTCGTCACACGCTCGTACGCCCAAACGGAGCGTCAGTTGCATGCCGAGCGCATCTTTGCCGCGTTATTGCTGGGGCTCGTGCTCCCGCGCTGGGCCGAGACGTGGACGGTGAATATTCATGCGCGGTGGCTGACTATCGGTGCCGTCTTGGCGGCAAGTTGGCTGGCGATGGTGCTGCAGCGTCGCTGGCTAACCGAGGCGCTGCGTCCTATGGATCCGCGCCGTTTTGATCCGTCGCGCACACTTATGGTTGGGCCGGCGAGCGATGTGGCTGCTGTGACGCGCGATCCTGACTTGATGGACCGTCCGATGGCGACAGCGAGCCCGACCTTTGTGTTGGCTCCGTCGTGGCCGATCGACACCGCGGATAGCCTGCGAGATCTCTATGAAGCGATCGCGGAGTCTGCGACCGACGCGATCGTGGTGGTCGGGGTCGTCTCGGACTCGGCGCTTCAGGCTGTCATGATTGCCGCCTCCAGCGCTGGCGTGAGCGTGTACGCGACGCGCCGGGAAGCGTTCCGGCGGCTCGACGAACTGAGTTTCGTGTTGCGGCGTGCGGAACCGTTGGCGCTATTGTCGCGCCCGGCGTTGGTGGGATCGCAGTTAGTAGCCAAGCGCGTCATGGATGTCGTGGGCGCCACGTTGGGCATTGTGGTGCTCTCGCCGGTGCTTGCGATGGTCGCGATTGCGGTGCGGCTTACCTCGCCGGGATCGGCCATCTTCAAGCAGGTACGTGTCGGCTTGGGGGGCGAACCGTTCTTGATGTACAAGTTCCGCACGATGGTGCAGGACGCCGAAGCGCAGCAAGCGCAGCTCGAGACCGACAACGTCTACCCCAACGACCCGCTCTTCAAGCATCCCCGCGACCCCCGCAACACCGCGCTCGGGATATTTCTTCGGACGTCGTCCCTGGACGAATTGCCGCAACTGTTCAACGTGCTCCGGGGTGAGATGTCGCTCGTGGGACCACGACCGCCGCTGCCGAAGGAAGTCGCACGGTATCACCAGCATCATTTCGTCCGCTTTGAGGCGCTCCCTGGGATTACGGGTCCGTGGCAAGTGGGTGGGCGCAATGCGATCCGTGATTTCGAGGAAGTCGTGCGCTTGGAGTCGTCCTACCTGCGCGGCTGGACCGTTTGGCGGGACTTCGTTATTCTGTCGCGCACAATCCCAGTCGTGCTCAGCATGCGGGGGGCGTTCTGACACATCTCCGAGCGCGCTTCCCTATTCCAATAGACCTCGCGACGCGTGTCGACACGGGGCCGCGACCGCGGTCCCTGCGCGTCGTACTTACAGCCCTGTGTTTTATGTCCGGTTTAGCGATGCATCGTGCCCTCGTGCTGGGTCTTCTCCTATCGCTCTCACTCGCGGGCTGTGCGACGCGCGATCCGCAGACACTTGCGCCTCAGGTGGTTGTCGCGCGTGGCGTGACATGGCATGTCAGTGAAGGCGATGTCGTGACATGGCGCGTCTACAACGATGTGTCGCTGTCTGGAACCGGCACCGTTGCGGCAGACGGGACCGTGTATGCAATCGGCCTTGGACGCGTGCAGGTGGATGGACTGAATTTCGACTCGCTCAACACACTGTTTGCGGAACGCTACGACAAAATCATTCGCGACGCGGCGGTGGTGGTTGGAGTACAACGCGATCTCGTGATCATCGGACCCAATCGTCCGATGGCGTTGGTGCTCGCCGATCCAAGCCTGACGGTGTTAGCGCTGCTAGCAAAAGCTGGCAACCAAGCAGGACAACTACCGATTGTGTCGTTGGTGCATCCCGACGGGTCACGCGAACTCATGCCTCGTGATGCGCGAATCGGCAGCATCAACGTGACGCGCGCGGATGGTATTTATGTCGAACCCTCAGACTTTCTTACGCGAAACATTCAAAAAGTAGGGACTATCTCGACGTTCTGGACCGCGATCGGAGTAGTGGTGAGCGTGGTCGGAATATTCATTAAGTAAGGGAATTTCTGTGCAGAATCTTCCAGCTGTCACCTCCCCGTTCGCCGAGCCAAACGCCGAGATCGATTTGCGGGGTGCGTGGATCACGGTATCGCGGAGTGCGTGGATTATCGTTGTGTGTGTTGGACTTGCACTCGCAGCAGCACTCGTAGCTGTACGACGCGTGCGACCGACCTATGGCGCGCAGGCGACGGTTCGAATTGAGAACCAGACAAAGTCCACGTCAAAAAACGCCGTCACGTTTCTCGGTGGGCAGGACTATTCCACGTCGATCGCGGTCGCCGAGCAGATTATTCGCAGCCGTTCGCTCGCCCAGGTGGTGGTGGACGAACTCGGTCTTCGGTTGAGTGTCGATGCGCCGTTGCGCACGCAGTTGGGCACGTTGGTGGAATCCGCGTCGACTCGACCGGACGCGCCGTCGCAGGCATACCGCCTCTTGAAAGTCGACAAAAGTTTCCAAGTCCATCCACTCGTCGGCGAGGATACGCTGTATGGCGTGTATCCGGATACCGGGGAGATTCAGTTACTCGGTGGGACGCTACGCCTCACAGCGACCGGACGTGCTACGGAGCGCATGATTCTGCAGGTCCGGTCGCGCCTCGAGATGTCCGAGGCGCTGCGCCACTCCATCACCGTAGAGCAAACGAACAAGGAAGCGAATGTCATCGCGATTGGCTACGCCGGTCCAGACTCGCTCAATGTGCTGAAGATCCCGAATGCGGTCGCCTATCGATTCGTGACCGCTCGGGGAATAGATCAGGTATCGGCAGCGAAGGCGCAGAGCCGATACCTCAGAGACCAAGAGCTTGCGCTCGAAACAGACGCTGCGGGATACGAAGCGCAGGTTCAAGAGTTTTTGGAGAAACAAGGGATCCCCAGCATCCAACAGCACCAGGCGACGCTCTCGACTGAGTTGCAGCAGCTCGAGACGGCACGCCGCGATCTGCAGTCGCAGCGAGACAATATTTCCCGTGCGATGGAGACGTTGCGCGAGGCCGACACGGTGGGCATCAAGGAGCGGTGGCTTCGCCGTTTGCAGGCGACGCCAGACTTTTTGAAGGCCGGTGCGGCAGCGATAGACGCTTCTGCGGTGGACCAGCTCTTAACCGCACGGAACGAGCTGATGCTCAAGATCTACGCGAACAACCAACAGATCCGCGATGTCGATAAGAAAATTACCGAACGCTACGAATCCGTACGGATTCGCACGCTCACGTATCTGAGTAACCTCGACGCATCGATGACGGCGATCGAACCGCGCATTCGGGTCCTGAACGCCAAGTTATTGCGCATTCCAGAGCAGTCGGCGACGCTGAATAAACTGGTTCGCAGCCAGAAGATCGTGGAGACGCTGATCGAGCTTGTGCAGTCACGCCTCAAGGAGGCGGAGGTGAGCGCGGCGGTGACGGATAGTTCCGCTACGGTGCTGGATGAGGCGTTGGCGGCCACGAGGCAGGCGACCTTGTCGACGACGGTGATCTTCACGGTCGCCGTGTTCTCCGGGCTCTTCGTAGGCCTCGCGGTCACATTTATGCGCGAGTGGCTCGACACGACCATTCGGACCGAGATTGACTTGGCGAACATTGTCGGCGTCGCGGTGGTCGGGATCATCCCCAATTTGCAGCAACAGGCACGGTCGGTGGGATATCGATTACCGACTCCGATCGATGGTGGCGAGACCACGCCGACTGCGGGGCGCGAGTACCAGACGCCGGCCGCCGAGGCGTATCGCACACTGCGCACGAACTTAAATTATCTCACGCCGCCCCGTCCACCGCGTGTGATTGTCGTCACGAGTGCGCTGCCTGGTGATGGGAAGACGACGACCGTGGTGAACCTTGCCGTCGCCCTGGCCCATGCCGGACAGCGCGTCATTCTGATCGACGCCGAAACACGCCGTGGGACGGTGCACGATGTATTTAGCATCCCGCCGGCGCCTGGATTCTTTGACCTGATGTACGGCCAGGCATCGCCGGGTGAGTGCATTCGGCGGGTGCAGATGGAAGGCGGCGGTACGCTCGACGTGCTGCCGCTCGGCAGCGCGCCGAGCGTCAATCCCGCCGACCTGCTCGTGGCAGGTCGACTGCAGCCGCTCTTTGAGCGTCTGCGCGGACAGTATGACTACGTGCTGATCGATACGCCCCCGCTCAATCTGTTCACCGACGGTGCCCTGATTGGCGCACATGCCGACGCGCTGTTGCTTGTCGCGCGCGCAGATAAGACTGACCGCGAGGAGCTACGGTTTGCGGTGCAGCAGCTCCGGAATGTGAACGTGACCCTCGCCGGTACGATCCTCAACGACGTCGAGTTCCGCCGCAGTTCGCGGTATCGGCTGGGATACGGCTACTACTACGACTATGCCCGCTGACCAGTTCCATACTCGGACGTCATCGCCCGCGTCCATGAATACCCGGACGAGTCAGGACGTCGTGCCTGATATTCTGGATGCGCACAGTGCGAAGTTACCATCATCCGGGAAGCTCAGTGCGGCGACGATTGCCGGGCTGTTCCTGTTCTCGTTTGAGCTGTACGTCGCGTGGCAAGTGTTCGTCGTCACACTGATTGTCTCATTGTTCGTATGGTGGCTCCTTGCACAACCGTGGTCCGGCCGTCGTCGTCAAACGCGGCGGCGCGGGATCACCTCGCGGTTGCTGTACATGAGCACCTTGCTCGTTGCTGGGCTATGGCTGGCGGTCATGTTCATATTCCGCGCGAGTGATCCTACCCTCTCGACGAGTTTTTCCAGCACGCTCCCGCAATCGATGTTTGGATTGGACGTCGAGGGGCTCGCGAAGCTGAATGGAATGAGGGGCGGGCCTTCGGTGCGAACGGTGAGTCCGATTGTGACGCCGGAGAGCGACCTTGCGCCATTCAGCCTGTTTGCGCATGGCAGCCTCTCGGCGATGGCGATTTCGTTGCTGAGCTATGCGGTGGTGGTCGCGCGCCGTGGATATCGGCGTCGCCGACGGGTCGCGGCGGAGCACGCCGTGCGCACCGCCGGCTCACACACGCCACAGTAGCGACGGCTGGTGCGTATGGCGGCCCCAGTGGTTCCGTTTCCGATACCAGTCTCTCAAGGGGCTGTGCCGTCGTCGCGCCCCATCGCGCGCCCACTGCAACGCTCGAGTCTACCCGCGCTTGTCCTAACGGGATGGGCCGCGTTTTTGGTGGCGATGTGGTTTGGGGTCGGCGGCACGCTCGCCAGTTACATCTTCGTGGCGGTAGCGGTGCTGGTTGGCGTGCTGTTGCACGAACAGGCGCCGGTCGCCTACATCAGCTTCAGCATCACGCTCTGGTGGTATACCCCATTCATTCGTCGAGTACTCAACCTCCGTCATGGATGGAACCCGACCGACGTCGCGCTGCTCGCGCCGCAAATTGTCGCCGTGCTGGCCTGTATCACGATTGCTCGATATTCGCGTGAGCTGCGTGGACGGATTTATGCGCCCTTTGTGCTTGTCCTCGCTGCCCTTGGGTATTCCTATGCGATCGGGCTGGTGAATGGCGGATTCGTTCCAGCGACGTACTCCCTACTGACCTGGATCGCACCGCTCTCGTTCGGTGTACACCTCGGGTTGCGGTGGCGTGTCTATCCTGAAATGGCGATCGCGATGCGGAGGGCCTTTACGTGGTTCCTCCCGTTTATGGCGGTGTACGGTATTTATCAGTTCGCCGTTCTGCCTGAGTGGGATCGCGCGTGGCTCGTGAACGCGCAGATGCGAAGTCTTGGCATTCCATTCCCTTTTCTGATTCGTGTCTTCGGTACGCTGAACACCCCTGGTCCGTATGCCGCCTTCCTTATGGTCGCGGCGATTCTCGGCATCCAGGGCAAAGGGGTATTGCGGTATCCCTCGATTGCGCTGGCCATGGTGGCGATGCTGCTCACCCGTACTCGTGCGGTGTGGATTGCGTTCATGTTCGGGCTGATCGCGCAACTTATCTCACAGCCGATCCTACGCCTGCCGAAACGGTCGGTGACGATTGTGTTCGTCGTTTTGCTCGCCCTCCCAATCGTGAATAGCCAGCAGTTCAAGGTGACGATTCTGCCGCGCATTGGATCGCTCAAAAATATTTCGGATGACGCGAGTTTCGTGAAACGTCTCAGTTTCGGCGAAGAGGCGGCGAGCAACATCGTGCAAAATGCTGAAGGAGTAGGACTTGGGAATACTGGCGGCGCCGTCCAGCTTCGCTTGAGCGGTGGCGTACGGTCATTGGACAACGGAGTCCTCGAAGTGTTCTTTCTGTTCGGCTGGGTCGGGGGCATTCTCTTTTTCTTTGGGTTAGGCGGTCTCCTCTTTCAGTCGTTACGATTTGCAGACGCGAGGCGCGACCCGTTCGCGGGAAGTTTCCGCGCCTGCGCATTGGCGCTCGTGTCAATTCTCCCAATCGGCGAAGTGTTCACGGGGTCCTCGGGCACCCTGCTGTGGTCGATGATTGGGCTTGGTCTTGCCGCGCATGCGTACCACCAGACTACGGGTTTGGCGTTGCGGTCACGGGCTTGGGAGGCAATGCAATCGCGGCACGCGATGCTCGGAATGAGCCCATTTCCGGCTACGCGATCGGTGCCGATACCGGCCTCGACGTCACCGGTCGGTCGCTGATGCGGGGCGCCGGCTCGCTTCAGCGGTTCGCGACGGCCACTCGCCGCCGTTTTGCTCGGCGCGGAGTCATCTTGCTCTACCATCGCGTGGACGCGCCCACGCTCGATCCCAATGATTTGGCCGTAACGCCGTCGCACTTCGAGGCTCAGCTGCGAATGCTCAGCGCTTTAGGGGAACCGCTTGGGCTCGACGAGTTCGAGCGTCGCCGTATCGACGGCACGCTTCCCGCCCGTGCGATCGCGGTGACGTTTGATGACGGCTATCGCGACAATCTGACCAACGCCGCTCCGGCGTTGGCACGTGCACGGGTTCCAGCGACTGTCTTTGTGTCGACCGGACGCACCGGATCGCCGCGCGGATTTTGGTGGGACGAGCTCGCCGCGCTCTTGCTCACGGCAACGCATCAGGAGGGGACGCTCACGGTCCACCTCGATGACGGCGGACCGTCGCACGTCAGGATCACTCCGGCGCAGGCGCGTGCAGTCTATGCATTACTGGCGGAGCGGCTTCGGATCGCACCCGCGGTATCACGGGACCGCGCGATTGAAACAATTGCAGCAGCCCTCGGACGTCCGCTCCCAGATGCGCAGGTCGCACGTGCATGCACGACCGACGAGCTCCGTGCGCTTGCCTCATTCCCCGGGATGCGCCTCGGTGGACACTCCGTTTCTCATTCGGTCATGTCGCGCCAGTCGCCAGCGGAACTGCGGCGCGAAACGGTGGCGTGTCGCGCGCAGCTCACGGAGGTGCTCGGCGGGCATGCGCCGACTGCATTCGCGTATCCGTACGGCGCCACACACGATATCTCGCCTGCTGCGGTGGACGCCGTCCGCGAGGCGGGATATGCGATGGCCTGCGCGAATATTCCAGATGCTGCATGGCGCGCGAGCGATCCGTTCCGGCTCCCCCGCTATCTTGTGCGGAACTGGGATGCTGCAACATTTCGTACCAACCTCGAGCAGTGGTTCCGCGAGTGACCGCGCCCCGCGCATCTGCACGCCGCACGCCGGTGGTCCTCCTCACCTTTAATCGGCCGGCACTCACGCGTCGTGTGCTGGAAGCCGTGGCCGCTGCGGCTCCTGAACGCCTATATGTGGTGAGCGATGGACCGCGCGCAGACCATCCGGACGATGCGCGGTTGGTCGCCGAGGTGCGGGCGCTCTTCGATCAGTTGCCTTGGTCGTGTGAGGTCGTCCGTGATTACGCGCAGAAGAATATGGGGTTGCGGCAGCGCGTATCGTCCGGACTCACGGCGGCGTTCGCTGCCGAGGAACGTCTGATTGTGCTGGAGGACGATTGCTTACCGCACGCGAGCTTTTTCCCGTTTTGCGAAGCGCTGCTAGATCGATTCGCAACCGACGACCGGGTGAGCTCAATTACGGGCACCAACTTCCAACTCGGCCAGCACCGAACCGAGGCAAGCTACTATTTCTCGCACCGCCATCATGTGTGGGGATGGGCCTCCTGGCGCCGTGCCTGGCAGCATTTCGATTTGGCGATGACACGTTGGCCGGAGTTCGTCGCCACGGGTGGGATGGCGACCGTGACCGATGATCCGTACGAAGAATCGTACTGGACGAATCTTTACGCGCAGGCGTACCGCGGCGAGCAGAATTCCTGGGCGTACCCGTGGTCGTTTAACTGCGTGGCCGAGGGGGCACTCTGCGTGCGCCCGAACAGGAACCTGGTGACAAATATCGGCGGAGCCGACGATCCGACGCATCCCAATCTTTCCGCGCGGCTGCATGATCTGCCGCTTGAGCCGATTGGCGTACTTCGGCATCCGTCAGTGATGGTGCGGCACAAAGCCGCGGATATGTTCGAGTTTGACTGGGCGTTTCACGGAGAAGAGTTGCGCGAACGGTTTGCGCCGCGCCGCGGATGGCGTACGCTGCTGCCGCGAATCAGGCGCCTACTGCGAGGACACGCATGAGTAATCGCACGCTGCCGACCATCTCACTGGTTACGCCATCGTTCAATCAGGGAGCGTGGCTCGACGCGACGATGCGATCAGTCCTCGATCAACGCTATCCGGCATTGCAGTACGTCGTGATGGACGGCGGGAGTACGGACCTCAGCGTCGCGACAATCGAACGCCACGCACCAGCATTGACGCACTGGGAGAGCCGAGCCGATGCTGGGCAGTACGATGCCGTCAATACGGGCTTTTCGCATACCGATGGCGAGATCATGGGGTGGCTGAACAGCGACGACCTGCACACTCCGTGGACGCTACGCACGGTCGGTGAGTTATTCGCACGATTCCCTGAAGTCGAATGGATTTCGTCGCTCTTCCCGCTGTTTTGGGACACGGGTGGCGCGCTCACAGCGTGCGAGCCGTTGCAGGGGTTCTCGCGTCGCGCGATGCTGGCCGGTGAGTTTCTTCCGACCGCGGGATCCTACGCGCAGGGATTCATCCAGCAGGAATCCACGTTCTGGCGGCGGTCGCTTTGGGAGCGGGCCGGCGGCGCGCTCGATGTGACGCAGACACTGGCAGCGGACGCTGCGCTCTGGCTCCGGTTCTCGGAGCTGACGGATTTGGTCGGCGTGACGGTACCGCTCGCTGGGTTCCGTCGGCAGCCCGCGCAGCGAACTGCCACGGCAGGGGCAACCTACCGGACGCAAGCGGAGGCGTGCCTGCACGCGGCCGGTGGTCAGCGGTATGGCGCGTGGGGATCGCGACTTCGTCGTCAGCTGACGTGGCACTGGCAGCAACGGCTCGGGCTGCGTGATCTCACGCCGCAGTTGCGGTACGATCCGTTCGCCGCGCAGTGGCGCCTCGAGCGGCGCTGATCAACCGCTATGTGAGCGCGACGAGACTTAGGCGCTGACGCGCAGTCCTTCGTCGATCATTCCACGTAGCCACTGCTCCAACACGAGCGCGGCGAACGGTTGGTAGCCCCACGTCGCGTTCCAGTTCGTCTGCGCTGAGAGTGTTGCGGCGCCCGCGGCGCTCAGCACTCCAGCCTGCACCAGCGCACCGTCGCGCAGCGAATCGCCATAGCGCGCGGTGAGTCCGCCGAGCCATGCATCGTACGGTGGTTCGAACCCGCGCTTCTGCCGCGTGAGTACGTAATCGGGGAGTAGCCCGCGCACGGCATCGCGCAGCCACGTCTTGGGCGGGTGTTGCCAGTCGGGTTGTGCTTTGCGGAGTCCGATGACCGTCTCGGCGAGGCGGTAATCCACGAGCGGAAGCCGCACTTCGACCGATGCATCCATGCCGAGTCGGTCGCCCTGCGTGATGCCATTCTCACGCAGGTAGAGGTTCGTCATGAGGCTGGTCACGCGGATGTCGGCGCGGTCGGGAATCGCGGCAAAGGTGAACCACTGCTCGGCTGGCGCGCGCGTATGTTGCATGGCCGATCCGTACACCTGTGACATCATGGCACGCGCTTGCTGAAAGTGCGGATTGATGTCGTAGTAGACGAGTTGTCCGGCGGGGCTCTGCATGTCGCGCGCGCGCTCGGCTAAGCCGTCGGCCCAGCCGAAGCGGCGGTGCCACCATTTGCGCAGCCCCCAGGGGGAGAGGCGCGGCGGTGGTTCGAACTGGACGTAGTCGTTGAGGGAGAATCGGCCGCGAGCGAGCGACTGCTGTTTGCGAAGCGTTTGGCGGAGTCCCTCCTGTGGCCAGCCGTAGCCCCAGAAGAGTTCGTCGCCTCCTTGGCCCATCAGGAGGACCGGCACCTGATGTTCGCGCGCTTTTTGCATCACCGCCCAGTAGCCGAAGCCTGCGATGTCAGCGATTGGGTCGTCCTTGGCGCGGCAGAGGTGTGGAAAGTTCTCTACCACATCGGCGGTGCGGCACTCGATGTCGACCATTGGGATCTTGAGGTCGGCAGCGAAGCGTGCAGCGTCTGCGCGCTCGTCGCACGCGGGACGTCCGTCGTAGCCGACACTGAAGGCCACGAGCCCCGGGCACTGCGGGGCGGCGAGTGCGGCCACCGTGCTGGAGTCGAGGCCACCCGAGAGTGCGACGCCGACGGGAACATCGCTGCGCACGACGAGCGGTGCAATCTCCTCGAGCATGCCGCGCACCGTGGAGGCGGGGGCTGTGTGGATGGGGGGTGCGTCTTCCAGATTCCACCAGCGCGAGGTGGTGACGCGCCACGGCGCGAACTCCACGACGATGCGGTGTCCGGCGTCGAGCTTCTGCACATCCGCCAGCGGCGTGCGCGGCTCGGGGACCCAAAGGAAATGGAAGTAGTGATCGATGGCTTCGTAGTCGAGCGCGCCCGAGGGCGCGCCGGAGCGCACCAGTGCGCGCAGTTCTGAGGCGAAGGTCAGCGTGCCGTTCCCTTCGTGCACGTAGAGCGGCTTCTCGCCCATGCGGTCGCGCACAATGAGCGCGCGTTGCCGCGTGGCATCCCACAACGCAAAGGCGAACATGCCGCGGAGGCGATGCACACAGTCGTCGCCGAGTTCTTCGTATAGATGCGCGATAACTTCGATGTCGCTGCCGGTGCGCAAGAAATGACCGCGCGCGGTGAGTTCGGCGGCGAGTTCGCGTGCGTTATAGATCTCGCCGTTGGCGACGACGCCGATGCTACGGTCTTCGTTGTAGAGCGGCTGCCATCCGCCGGCCACGTCGATGATGCTGAGTCGACGATTGTCGAGCCGTATGTGTGTGTCGTGGAGCTGTCCTTCGCCGTCCGGCCCGCGATGTATAAGCGCGCGCGACATGGCGTCACAGGCCGTGTGATCAGCGGCGGTCAGTGGCGTAGCGGAGAGGCGTCCCGAGATCCCGCACATCGTTAGGGCGCGCCCGTGGCGGCGTTGCGGTGCATCGCGAACCACTCCAGATACGCACCGGCGCACTGGGTGAGGTCGAACCGTTTGCGTGCGTCGCTGAGCGCTGTGCGGCTCATCGCGGCGCGGAGCGGTGGGCGCGCAAGCAGTGTGATCAGCGCCCGTGCCATTGTTGTAGCATCGTCTGCGGGGACCAGCACTCCACCGCTTTGCGCTTCGGTGCCGTCGCGGCACGCCTCGAGTGTGTTCACATCGAACGCGCTCCCGAGCGTTTCGGCGATGCCGCCAACATCGGTCGCAATCACCGGCGTGCCGCAGGCCAGCGACTCCAGTACGACCAGCGGTTGCGTGTCCATCCGCGACGGATGCACGAAGACATCGGCGGCGCGATACCACTGCGCGAGGCGAGCAGGGTCGCGCTCGTACGTGGCGGCGACGAACTGCACACCGCTAATCGATTCGGTCGGACCGCTTTCGCCCAGCGCCACACAGATGATCTCGCGCCGCGGGAGGGCCGCCCCCGCCTGCTCGATGACGGCGCGTAGCAGCGCGGGATCTTTCCACATGTTGTGGCGAAGCATGTGCGCGGAGGCGAGCACAACGGCGGCACCAGCAGGAAGACCGAGTGCGCGCCGCGCCGCGCCGCGGTCCCCAGGGCAGTAGTTGGTCAGATCCACGCCGTTGGGAATCACCTGTGCACTGGCAATCGCCGGGCGGAGAATCGAGGCGTCCACCTTGTCCATCAGCCAGTGCGCGGGTGCCGCCACATGAAGCTGGCTGGCGGCGAGGATATCACGCTTCCGCCGCCAGTTCTCGGCGGTCGCATCGGCGGCGATCGGGGGGTAAATCGTGAGGTCCGGGCACTGGCCGCAGCCCGACTGCCAGCGGGCGCAGGCAAAGGAATGGGCGCAATGTCCCGCGAGCAGCCACGCGTCGTGGAGCGTGAGGAAGACCGGGGCGATGCTTCGGAGCTCGGCGAGCAGGCGCAGGTCGAACCAGTCGCCGTGGAGATTGTGGGCGTGGACGACGGTCCCTGGCTCGCGGGCTAAGTCGAGGATCGCTCGCGACGCGGGGAAGTCCCAGGATTCGATGCCGGCCCGCTGGTCGCGCGTGCGCTGTGGATGCCGCCAGCGACGCGCGGCGCGCGTCAGGGCGCCTGCCCCTAGAACCTTGCCGGCGAACGGCCTAGCGGCCCCTGCAAGAGCGTCACAGGTGGTACGCCATGCCGAGGCGGGTTCTCGCGCGGCGAGGTCAATCACCGATGGGTCGTTGGTGTGCTTGGTACCCACGGCCATCACCGCGCGCACTCCAGCCGCCAGATACGCCCGGTGCAGGTTGCGGGCCATCGCCTCGGCGCCCCCGGCCACATCGCTCGTGCTGAGCGTGAGCACGCGGAGGGGCGCCTGCGGTGTCCCGACAGAGCTGGAGGAGGCGTTCACCACTGGGGGAGGTCGGCGAGTCGCCAGAGGCCGAGCGACTTGTCCGGATAGCTACCGCCGAACTCGGTGCACCCCTCGTTGATGAGCGCGACGGGCTCCGGGAAGCCGTAGGGCGCCTGCTGTAGCATAATCGGACACCAATCACCCGTGACGATATCGGAGTTGGGGCGCGTGCTCGTAAACGTTGTCGTGAGTAACCAGGTGGCGCCGCTGCGGCGGAAGTTGTCGAGGGCGCGGCGCGTCTCGTCGTAGGAGAGATGCACCAAGCAGTCTCTGCAGAAAATCAGATCCGCTTTTGGGAGCTCTCCCTCGACCAGATCGCACACCGCGAAGGTTCGCACGGCCGACCCGAATGTGGCCTGATTGCGCGCGATCAGCGCGGGCACGATGTCGACGCCAGTGTATCGGATGCCCGCGAGGGGCACATGCTGCAACCAGTGGAAATCGCCGCAGGGGGCGTCGAGTATGCTGCCGATGCCGTGCAACGCGAGGAGCGCGGGCAGCGCCTCGCGGATGATCGCGGTCTGGTCGAGTTCCGATCCGGGGCCCGAAACCGAGGTTTGGCTCCCCCAGAAGTTCGTCTGGAAGATCTCCGCAAAGACCCGAGAACGCCGCCGTGCCGCGGCCCAGCGCCCCGCTGCCGGAAAGAGCCGCGCGAGCCCAGCGGCGAGTCGGTAGCGGCGGGCAATGGGCACCTTGGCAAATTAGGAGCCGCACAGCCATTGCGCCACGCGTCGACGGCGGACTAACGTCACGGTTGTCTCGGGAGGCTACGCGCATGGGGAATCCCCCAGCGGTTATAGTACCGCGCATTACAATCGTTACACCGTCCTTCAATCAAGCCGCCTTCCTCGAGGAGACGGTCCGGTCGATTCGTGCGCAGGGCTACGCCAACCTTGAGCACTTCGTGGTGGACGGCGGAAGCACCGATGGGAGCCCGGCGCTGATTGAACGGCTCTCGGATCGGATTGACTGGTGGGTGAGCGAGCCGGATCGCGGCCAATGCCACGCCATCAACAAGGGAATCGCGCGTGCCACGGGGGAGATCATCGCGTATCTGAACAGCGACGATACCTATCTCCCAGGAGCGTTTGACGCAGCGATGGCGGCGCTCTCCGCACCTCGGGTACAGTGGGTGGCAGGCGGGGTGCTGGGCTTCGGCAGCGACGGCAGTTCCTGCGCGCCGGTGCAGCAGTGGCACATGGCGCAGCCGCCGCGCTCGCTCGCACAGTGTCTTGGCGGGAACTTTATCGCCGCTCAGCCTGGCCATTTCTGGCGCAAGTCGCTTTTTGACCGACACGGGTTGTTTGACGACAGCTTCCGCTATCTGTTCGACATCGAGTGGTACGCGAGACTGCTCGCCGCGGGGGAGCGTTGCGTTGTGATTCCGCGCCCGGTGGCCAGCTACCGCTTTCACGAAACGAGCAAGACGGTGTCCGAAGGGGACAAGTTCGAACGCGAGTGGGAGCGCATTCGCGCGCAGTATCTGCCGCGGGTCCCGTGGATCGACCAGCCTCAGGTCCGCCACCTTGTGGCGATGCGGCGCGCCACCGTTCGCTACGGCGCCGCACTGGCTGCCGCGTCGCGTGAGGGCACGCCTGCTGGGTGGCGTGAGTTCCGCGCTGCTGTAGCCGGATACCCTCCGAGTCTTGCCACGCGCGTGGCGCTCGGTGCCGCTCGGCGACTGATCACCGGAGTGCGCGCGTGAGCCCAGCACCGCTACGCGTCTTCATGCCCTGCTCAGGACTGGGACGCGTTGCACGAGGCTTCGAGACCTTCACGCGCGAGGTTTCGGACGCCCTCCGCACCGATCCGCGATTCGAGATCCGCGTGTTTGCTGGTGCCGCTACCCCGGAGCGCAGCGACACGGTGCTCCCGTCACTCGCGCGGTCGTCGCGTGTGGCTGTAGGGATTGGTGCGCTCCTGCATCGGAGCCCGTACTTCGTGGAGCAGGGAAGTTTTTTTACATCGCTGCTTCCGTACCTCGTCACGGGTCGTCCGGACCTCGTATACTTCGCCGACCTCAACGTGGGCAATGCGTGCTGGCACTGGCGCCGAGTCTCGGGACAGCGCTATCGGCTGCTGTTTTATAACGGCGGGGCCACCACACAGCCGTTCACGCGCGCCGATATGGTGCAACACCTCGCGACCGTCTACCGCGACGATGCGCTCGTGCGTGGCGAGCCCGCTGAGCGGAACGTGGTGTTGCCGCATGGGGTCGCCATCCCAAGCACGCTCTACGCACCGCCTCGCGAGGCACTTCGTCGCTCCCTCGGTCTTCCGACCGATCGTCCGGTGGTGCTGTCGGTCGGGTTGCTCGATTTGCACACCAAAAATCTTCCGTACGTGCTCCGAGAGATCGCCGCGCTCCCGGCGCCGCGCCCGTTGCTCGTACTGCTCGGCGCTGCAACACCGGAGACCCCGGCAGTGCTCACGCTCGCGACAGAACTGCTTGGCGCCGATGGGTTTCAGTGGCACAGCGTGCCACATCCCGAGATGCCCCGTTGGTACGCCGCGGCCGATGTATTTGTGATGGCGTCGCTGCGCGAAGGGTTTGGCTTGGCGTATGTGGAGGCACTCGCACACGGACTTCCGGTGCTCGCCCACGATTATGCAGTACCGCGGGAGTTGCTCGGTGATCATGGTTTCTACGGTGATTTTCGCACGACTGGCGTGTTGGCCACGCTTCTGAACCGCGTCCTGGAACGCACGTCCGACGACTTCACACGGCACGCACGTCATCGACATGCGTTCGATCGATTCAGTTGGGAGCGGCTTCGTGATCCCTACGCGGATCTCCTGTTGCACGCCGCGACCGCTCCAATAGTTTCCCTTCAATGAGCATCCTCGACCGCCTTGTGCGCCGATTCGTGCCGCTGTCGGTCCGCGTTTGGTGGCGGCGCGGCGGCGCGTTGAATCTTGGCGATCTTCGTTCCATGGAACCCGTGAGTCGCGTGTTTGGTGGCGACCGTGGCCTCCCGATCTGTCGCTGGTACATCACGCGGTTCCTCGAATCGCATGCGGGGCGCGTACGAGGCCGAGTGCTTGAGGTCGCGGGCAACGAATACACACGTCGCTACGGGGGAGCGCAGGTCACGCACTCTGATGTGCTGATGGTCGTCGAAGGGAATCCCGCCGCGACCATCGTCGGTGATCTGCAAACGGGCGCCGGAATTCCCGACGGTGCGTTCGACACAATTATCCTGACGCAGGTGCTGCAGTGTGTGTTTGATCTGCAGGGTGCGATGCGCACCATCCACCGCGCGCTGGCGCCGGGCGGTACCGTGCTGATTACCGCGCCCGCCATCGCGCCGGTAAGCCAGTACGACGTGCAGCGGTGGGGAGAGTTTTGGCATCTCACGCCGCAGTCGCTCACGCGATTGCTCGCGACGGAGTTCGGTGACGAGCAGGTGCAGGTCGGGGCCTGTGGCAACCACATTGCCGCCCACGCGTATCTTGCGGGAATGGCCGCCGAAGAGCTGACGGAACAGGAACTCGCGCCGTACGATCCTGATTATCCCGTGGTGATTACGGCAGTCGCAACCAAGAGTGGAACGTGAGCCGCGACACCCGCATGACCGAGGGCCAAGGGTCGCTGCGTCTTGCGGTTATCGTGCCAAGTTTTCGACGACCGGACGGACTTGCGCGCTGCCTGGCTTCGCTGGAGAGACAAACGCGCCGCCCCGACGAAATCGCGATTGGCGTTCGCGAGTCCGACACGCCGACGCTTGCGGTGATTAGCGCCGCGGCGGAGCGAGGAGTTCCGGTTCGAGCGGTCACCACAGAAGCGACCGGTGTCGTTGCCGCAATGACTGCTGCGCTTCGTGGAGTCAGTGCGAAGTGTGACATCACCGCCTTACTCGATGACGACGCCACGGCGCATCCTGATTTCTGCGCACGGATCCTCACCGCCTTTGCGGCGGACGCGACGCTCGGCGGTTTCGGTGGCCGTGATTGGCAGCCGTGGGAGCGAGGGAACGCTGAGCCCGTCGGTGTTGTGCAGTGGTTTGGTCGCGTGATTGGGAATCATCATCTCGGCGCGGGCGCCGCGCGCGAGGTGGATCTTTTGAAGGGTGTGTGCAGTGCGTACCGTACGGCGCCGCTCCGAGACATCGGTTTTGGGACGCAGCTCCGTGGATCGGGTTCGCAGTGGGGATGGGAACTGCGGGTCGGTCTGGCGATGCAGCGCCAAGGGTGGCGACTCGTGTACGACCCCGCACTTGGTGTCGATCACCACATTGAACCGCGACAGGTCGACGACCAGTACCACCGCGGCGTCTTCAACGCCGACGAGTTGATGATCGGTGCGTCGAATGAAACGGCAATCTTACTCGAGTTCCTGCCTTGGTGGCGCGCGGCGGTGTTTCTCCTGTGGTCGGTGCTGGTCGGGACGCGCATGTTGCCGGGCGTCCTCCAGCTGCCGCGGTTGCTGCTGATGGGGAAGGGACTCCGCTGGCGCGAGTTCATGGCGACGATGCGCGGTCGGGTAGATGGTCTTCGCGCCCCGCGAGGTGTCCGGTGAGGATTGTCGTCGTGATGCCGCTCGGTCGGCAGCTGGGGGGTGGTGAGCTTATGCTCACACAACTGCTGCGACAGCCCCACGCTCCTGATGTCGCCTTCACCGTGATCTTCCTGCGCGACGGCCCGATGGTAGCCGAGGCGCGTGCGCAGGGGCATGACGTGCGCGTCGTCGAGGCCGGACGCTTCCGCGAGCTGCGCCGGCGCTGGGCCGCCGTGCAACGCATCGTGGCGATTGCGCGCGAGGTGCATGCCGACGTGCTGCTCGCGTGGATGGTCGCCGCACAGCTGATGGTGGGAGTGGCGTCGCTGCTGACTGGAATCCCCGCCGTCTGGTATCAAGTCGGATTGCCGAGTGGTGATCTGCTGGATCGCGTGGCGACGGTGCTCCCCGCTCGCGGAGTGATTGTGCTCTCGCACGCAGGAGCTGCGGCCCAGCGCGCGCTGCGCCCGCGACGCCCGCAGCGACTCGTGTACCCCGGGGTGTCGATCGAGCAATACGATTCGTCAAAACTCGCGAGCGCAGGCGAGCTTCGCGCCGAACTCGGGTTGCCACCGCACGGACCACTCATTGGCATTGTTGGCCGGTTGCAGCGGTGGAAAGGAATGCACGTTGTTATCGATGCGATGCCAGACGTTCTGGCCGAGCACCCTGATGCGCATCTCGTGCTCGTCGGTGGGGCGCACGAGACAGAACCGGAGTACCCGCGAGCACTCGCGGCGCAGATCGAACAGCTCGGAATGGGCGCGCATGTGACGGTCGCCGGGTTCCAGCGCGAGATTCCCCGCTGGATGCAGGCGATGGATGTCGTGGTGCATGCCTCGGATCGCGAACCGTTCGGCATCGTGGTGATCGAGGCGATGGCGCTCGGAAAACCCGTCGTCGCTGGAGCTGCTGGCGGCCCCGCTGAAGTGATTACGGACGGCGTGGACGGACTCCTCGCGCCCTATGGCGACAGCGCCGCGCTCGCGCGCGCGGTCACACGCTTCCTCGATGATCCCGTGCTCGCCGCGTCATGTGGTGCGAACGCCGTGGCGCGCGCGCAGGACTTTGAGGAATCGCGCTACGCGCATGCGGTGGTGCAGGCGGTGCGGGAGTTGGTCAGCGCATCGCGCTGACGAACGCATCGCGCTGACGAACGCATCGCGCTGACGAACGCATCGCGTTGACGAACGCATCGCGTTCAGCTACGCAAGCGCCAAAGCACGATTGCCGCGTGGTTGTGGCTCTACTCCGCGGAATCGATTTTCCAGTCGTGGCCAACCAAGAGCTGTCCTTCGTCTAAGGGCGGCAGTCGCCCAGATCCGAAGAAGTCCCCCGCCTCGACATCGAGCCCCCCGGCGTGCGGTACGTAGTCTGTGACCTCCTGCGCAGTCATCGTGAAGAGGGCGAGACGATAACTGCCGGGCTGCAGCGGGAGCCGCGAGATGCGACAGTGGACAACGCCCTTGGCGGGCACCTCAGAAAAATCCTCGCCCGCGAACGCTGTCGACAGATGGAAGAGGCGTTCGTCGAATGCCCCGCGGATCCCACAGGAGAAGCACACATTCCGTGCGGGCTTCCCGTCGGCGGTTTCGTACGCGATGGAAATGACCGCGTCTTCACCCGACTGCACCGGCGCGTGGAGTGTCGGCCCAGACACGCGAACACTCGTGAGTTTGAGCTTGCCCGTGCCACTCCGATCGGTTCGCGTTGCGAGATCGTTGGCGCCGTGCTGCTCGAGCGACCGCATATAATCTGCCGCGACGGTGTGCACCGACCCCTCGCTCACGAGACGTCCTTGATCGAGCAACATCGCACGCGAGCACAGCCCCGTGACCGCCACCAGGTTGTGACTCACGAGCAATACGGTGCGACCGTCCTGACGCGTGACATCCCCCATCTTGCCGAGGCATTTCTTCTGGAAGGCGGCGTCGCCGACGGCGAGCACTTCGTCGACAATCAAGATGTCGGGCTCGAGATGCGCCGCCACGGCGAAGGCTAAGCGCACGTACATCCCACTGCTGTACCGCTTCACGGGCACGTCGAGAAATGCTTCAGTTTCCGCGAAGGCGACAATCGCGTCGAACTGCCGCACAATCTCACGGCGGCGCATCCCAAGGATCGCGCCATTGAGAAATATGTTTTCGCGTCCCGTCAACTCGGGATGGAATCCCGTCCCGACCTCGAGCAGGCTGCCAACACGACCGCGGACCTCTACCTCGCCGCGCGTCGGGCGCGTAATACGACTCAGGATCTTGAGCAACGTGCTCTTGCCAGCGCCATTGCGACCGATGATGCCGTACGCGGAGCCGGCCTCGATATCGAAACTCACCTCGTCAAGCGCCCACAACATCTGTGGATCGCGCCGCGTGCGACCACGGACCCGATCCACCACGGCCTCGGCCATAGTGGTGGCCGACGCGGTGTGCGTGCTGAGGTCGTACTGTTTGCCGATCCCCTGCGCGCGCAGCGCGAACTGGTCAGATGACATCGGCAAGATCCTGCTCGAAACGGTTGAACACCACGAGTCCCGCGAGCAACGCGAGCATGGTTACCGAACACAGCCACACCAGAGCGCCTACCGACGGCGCTTGCATCCCGAGCAGGCTCCAGCGAATGCCGTCCATGAGTCCGGTGAGCGGATTCATAGCTAGGTACTTCTGGAAGGCGGCCGGAACCTTAGACGTCGCGTAGCCGACCGGCGTCGCGTACACGAGCAACTGCATGACAAAAGGCAGCACGTGTTGTACGTCGCGGAACCGCACACTCCACGCAGCCACCAGCAAGCCGGCCCCGAGTCCGAGCAGGAGCGCCAGCAGCACCCAGCATGGGAACAGGAGCACGGCCCATCCGATGGTCACGCCCTTCAGCAGGGCGGTCCCGACGAATACCACGAGCGCGATACCGAGATCGACGAGCGTCGAGAGGATCCCCGACAGCGGGAGCACGAGCCGTGGGAAGTACACTTTGGTCAGGACATTCGCGTTCGCGAGCAGCGACGACCCCGCTTTCGCGAGCGTAGACTGAAAGACTTGGAATCCCGCATAGCCGGCAAAGGCCAGCAGGAAGTACCGCCCGTCGCCGTCATCCAGCTTGGCGATCTTGCCGAACACAAAGGTGAAAAGCCCTGCCGCGATTATCGGCTGCATCACCACCCAGAGCACGCCGAGCACTGTTTGGCGATACCGCAGTCGGAGATCGCGGGCCGCAAAGGTCCAGACCAGTTCGCGGTACCTCCAGAGCTCCCTGAAATCGGGGAGCAGGCGGCTGTTGAACGGTCGGATTGTGTAGAGCTGAGGAGGCACGGTCCGGGGGTAGGGACGGTCGTGGGCCAAGCCGCCGGGGGCGGATGGGGAGCGCGACATGTAAAGTTATCCCCGCTGTGCCTTGACTGGGCAGGTCCGCGACCGATCTTGCTTGGATGACTGCTGCCTCTCGTCCTGATCAGGGACCCTTTTCCCTCGCCTTTGTGGCGCATGGGGTTCACCGGCGCGGGGGAATGGAGCGGGCCGCGGCGGAGGTGCTGTCGCGTGTCGCACGGCGCATTCCGGTCACGGTCATTGCCAGTGACTGCGATATGCCTGGCGCGCCGGTCCGATTCGAGCGGGTGTCAGCGCCGCAGCGCCCGGCCGTGTTGCGCACCTGGGCGTTTGCGCGTGCGGCTCGTGCCCTCGAGACGCGGGTCGGCGCGACGATTACGAATGCGATTGGGGCGGCCGCCCTCGATGCCGATGTCATTACCGCGCAGTTCTGTCATGCGGCGTTTCTGGCACGCTTCGGCGGGCTCCGCGGTGGGCGGGGGGTACGGGCGCTCTATCAGCGGGTGTCGGGCGCGCGTTTTGTTGCTGAGGAACGCCAGGCGTATGGCTCCGCGCGCCTGAAGCGGGTGATTGCCGTGTCGCAGGGGACCGCGCGCGAGTTGCACGAATATTACGGCGTCGCTGAGGAGCGAATCACCGTGGTGCCAAACGGGGTGGATCGCTCGGTCTTCCGGCCGGCGGCGGACTCAGCGGCGAAGGCGGCTCTGCGGACTAAGCTTGGGCTGCCAACTGATGCGTTTCTCGCCCTGTTTGTTGGCGGTGACTGGGAACGCAAAGGGGTCCGCGATGCCATCGCCGCGGTTGCGGGGGTTCGCGATGCGCACCTCGTGGTGCTGGGACACGGTGATGTCGCGGCGTTTGGTGCCTATGCCGCGCGCGTTGGTGCTGGAGCGCACGTGATCTTTGTTCCGCCGTCGTCCACGCCGGAGCAGTGCTACGCGGCGTGCGACTGTTTCGTTTTTCCCTCGCGTTACGAGGCATTCTCCCTCGTGACGCTCGAGGCCGCCGCTGCAGGATTACCGATCATTGCCCACGCGATAAATGGCACCGAGGAGCTCGTCGCACCCGGGGAGAATGGATGGCTCGTGCCTGTCGGGCCCGACGCACTGCGCGAGAAGTTGCTGTGCTTGCGCGACGATCACGCGTTACTTGTGGACATGTCCGCCGCTGCCGTGCAGAGCGCGGCGCGCTACGACTGGGATCGGATTGCCGACGAACAGTTCGCCGTGTTCACGCGCGCTGCTGACGAAGGGCGGCGGTCGCCACGTGCGATGAGGACCCGCTAGATGTGCGGCATCATTGGCGTGGTGCGTGAGGGGGCCGCCGAGTTCCGCGATCGGCTGGTAGTCGCGCGCGACCTGATGTGGCATCGTGGTCCTGATGATGCCGGGGTGTGGAGCAGTGATCGCGCCTGCATTGGGGCGCGGCGACTCTCGATTATCGATCGGTCTGCTGCTGGGCACCAACCGATGGTGAGTGCGGACGGCACGCTGGTCCTCGTCTTCAATGGCGAGATTTACAATCATCGCGACCTGCGCAAGGAACTCGAACCCGGATGTGTGTTCACCTCAGGAACTGATTTCGAGGTCCTGCTCCATGGGTATCGCCGATGGGGTGGAGAAGGGCTCGTCCGCCGTCTCGACGGGATGTTCGCGTTCGCCATTTGGGACGCATCGACGCGCACGCTGTTCGCCGCACGCGATCGCGTCGGGAAAAAGCCATTCTTTTTTCACCGCGATGGCCGCACGATGCACTTCGCCTCGACACTCAATGCGCTGACGGCGTTGCTGCCAGGAATGCCAGCGGTCGATCCGGTGGCTATCGACGCGTTTCTTGTGTACCAAAGCGTGCCCGCGCCGCTCTCAATTTTCCGAGGGGTGCGCCAGCTCCTGCCGGCGCACTTTCTCGAGTTTCACGCCGATCGCGACGACTGCCGGATTGAGCGGTACTGGAGCGTGTCGTACGCGCAAAAGACGGCTGAGTCTGAGGAGGAAGTGGTCGAGCATACCGATGCGCTCGTGCGCACGGCGGTGCGTCGGCGACTCGAGGCCGATGTTCCGGTCGGCATTTTCTTGTCCGGGGGCGTGGACTCGTCGCTCGTCGCCGCGCTGGCGGCCCAAGAGAGTTCGCGCCCCCTCGAGGCTGTGACGCTCGGCTTTGACGACCCCGCGTTCGACGAACGCCGGTACGCGCGCGCCGTCACGGATTCACTCGGGATGCGCCTCCACGAAGAGACGCTCCGGCCAGCGCTCGTCGCGGATCTCCCCTCGATCGTCTGGCACTACGGACAGCCGCTGGCCGATGTGTCCATCGTGCCGAATCACTATCTGGCGCAAACGGCACGTCGGTGGATGACGGTGGCGCTCAATGGCGACGGTGGCGACGAACTGTTCGGCGGCTACACCCGTCCACTGTTGGCGCGCGCTACGGTACCCTACCGCGCGACTATACCCGGGGCGTGGCGTCGTGGATTTGCCGCTGCCATCGGCACGCCGCCGTCCGGCCCGCTCCGTCGGCTTGGACTGTTCGCGAGCGCCGGTGCAGGGTCTGCGAGCGACGCATTCGTGTACGATCGAGCGTTTCGCGACTTTCGGAGCGAGGCGTATCAGTCGTCGTTCCTCGCCACGCTCGACGGCGCGCAGCCTGACGACATGTATCGCGCGGTCTGGGATTCCACGAACGGTGTCGACGACGTCGACCGCGCGCTCGAAGGGGACTTCCGGACGTACCTCCCTGACCAACTCCTCGCAAAGGCCGATCGCGCGAGTATGGCGCACAGCCTCGAAGCGCGCTCCCCACTCCTCGACCACGCACTTATCGAATACGCCGCGACGATTCCCAGCGCCATTCGGCTGCGGGGCTATCAGACCAAACATGTGCTGAAGGCGGTCGCCGAGCGGTACGTGCCTGGGTTCGTGCTCCATCGTCGGAAGCGGGGCTTCGTGATGCCAGCGTCCCAATGGTTGCGCGGTGAGTTGGCGCAGTACGTGCGTGCCGCACTCGACAATCGCACGTTTTATGATCGCGGGTGGGTGCGCCCGGAGTTTGTGCGCCGCGTGCTGGCTGAGCATTCCACCGGCGTCCGTGACTGGGGCGAGCAAATCTGGACCATGCTCGTGCTCGAAGTATGGGCGCGACTCGTGCTCGATCGATCACTCGACCGGGACGCGCGCATGGATACGTTCCTGCAGCGCCCAGAGCGCGCTCGACCGGCCCTTCTGCCCCCGCTGCCCCCGCTGCCCCCGCTGCGCACGCTGCAACTCGGCATGGAATGGTTTCCTGAGAGGGCGGGTGGATTGAACCGTGTGTACTACGAACTGACGCGCCATCTCCCCGACGTCAACGTCGAAGTGCACGGACTCGTCGCAGGCACCGACCGCGTCGCCCGTGAATCACAGGGGCTAATTAAGGCATTCGCTCCCCACGCCACACTGCTGGGTCCCCGCCTGCTTGCGGCGCGCCGCCTAGGCAAACTGTTGCTGCGTGCCGACCCTCATATGGTCGTCGTTTCACATTTTGCGTTGTACACCGCACCGCTGCTGACTTTCCTCGAGAATCATCCGCTCGTTGTCCACTTTCACGGACCATGGGGGCTCGAAGGAAAAATCGAGCGGCAGTCCGACCTGGTCGTGAGAACAAAACACACCATCGAGCGAAAGATCTACGCGCGCGCTGATGCGTTTATCGTGCTCTCGCCACCGTTCGCGGACATCCTGGTGCAGCAGTTCGGCATCCCGCGCGAGAAGATCCATGTCATTCCTGGTGGCGTGGACGTGCCCCGTTACGCAATCACCGACTCGCGAGCATCCTGTCGGCAACGGCTCGGCTGGCCAACGGACCGTCCCATCGTGCTTTCGGTCCGACGCCTTACGCGCCGCATGGGACTCGACAAGCTCATCACCGCGACGCTCGCGATCCGTGCGCAGATTCCGGACGTCCTCGTGCTCATCGCCGGACGTGGGCCACTGGACGCCGAGCTGCAACACCAGATCGTGTCACTGGGGCTGCAGGACCAGGTGCGTCTCGTGGGCTTCGTTCCCGATG
>Ga0214919_10003227_pt1 | contig 24896 bp, 23 predicted proteins | sample LL1503_MetaG_FD_177994 | JGI IMG/M metagenome (GOLD analysis project Ga0214919, IMG submission 177994) | Freshwater microbial communities from Lake Lanier, Atlanta, Georgia, United States - LL-1503 | ecosystem: Environmental > Aquatic > Freshwater > Lake | place: USA: Georgia | collected... | reverse complement strand
ATAAGAGTAAAAACAGAGAAAAAAGCGCATAGAAAAATAAAAAATCAGTACACACTCAGCCAAAAAAAATTAATTAGAAAATTAATTCAGGCTGGGAATGCCGGATGGTGCGGAATGTGGGTTCTAATGCTCGCTTCAAAACAAGTGGATACCTGGTTTGATTCCATACTAATCTGCACAGAAGTTGGATCCAATACATCTAAAACAATCTCTGGAGCAATCTCTGGGTCACTTGTAGATCGACTCACCGTCACAGAAGTCGGCACAGAAGCCATCGGGGAAGGAGCAACCCTGACACTATGATGTGCCAATGAGCCTCGCGCTTCTCGACTTATAGGAGAAGTCAACGCCAGAGGACTGACTACTGACGTGCCATGATAGTTTTGATCATAACCTGAAGACTTACAAAAAAAATGAGCAATAAAAACACTGGCGGCTTTGGATATTTTCACACCGGCCAACGCCACAGCAAAACCCAAGGCATAAGCGGCGCTCATACGACGGGTATAATCCGAATCACGCCACAACTGACAAAGACCTGTCATGCCTAAAGATAAAATAAGAGAAAGCGCTAAACGGACTTTCGATGTAAACAAAGTCTCTGAATCTTCATTACTAGCATCTGAATCTCGACGCATATTTAAAATAATTTTTAGGGTAATCATGCTAGCGGTTGTAGAGATAAGCCCTCTTAAAAAATAATCTTCCAGACTAGCCTGGCCAAAATAATTAGAATCAGCCGCCGTTAAAATTCCAGCACCAACGAAAGATAACGCCCCACCTAACACCGGGGTAACAAAAGTCTCAGCTATCACAAACCATGGATTATCTCTTGCACAACGCAACATATTTTTTTGACCTCTTTTTGTTTTTATAATTTTATTTATTTTTATATTTAATATTTTTATAGATAAATTTTTATTTAAGCTTATTCAAGCGGGGCGCATGGTACTTAAGAGTTTCGCCGAGTGCAGTTAAATAAAATCAAAAATAAAATCAAAATAATTACAGAAAAAATTAAAATTTTTGAGACTTAAAAAACAACTTAAAAACAAACTCAAAACTTGCGTTGACTTTAGGCGTCTCGCCGTTACAATGGCCCCCTTTTTTCGGAGAGATGGCCGAGTGGTCGAAGGCGCTCCCCTGCTAAGGGAGTATGGCGGTAAAACGCTATCGAGGGTTCGAATCCCTCTCTCTCCGCCAGATTTATATCAAGATAATTTTTGTAAAAATTTTATATAAAAACTCTTGTACTCTGATTGAAATTCCAAGCCCATTTTTTATAAAATTCCTATTTTTATAACTGGGATATTTTCGCATGTCAGGTCCTCTCAATACTTCTCCCGATTTCTCACTAGATGCCTCTCTTTCAAACTCTTCAGCCATTCCAGCTGAAAATCCGCGCATTCAAGATCTTTATCAGAAACTGGCTCAACATGTTGATCAGGCCAAATCTGTTATTAGAAAAACAGTCGATACCCAAATGGTCAAAGCCTATTGGCTCATGGGCAGAGATATTGTTGAAGAAGAGCAATCTGGGGAACAACGTGCCGGCTATGGGCAGTTTGTTTTACAGTCACTTTCCCAGAAATTAACTAAAAAATATGGCCGTGGTTTTAGTGTGGATACACTAGAGAGAATTCGAAAATTTTACATCGCTTATGAATCCTACCAAGGTTTTCAAGAGATTTCCGCACCACTGGTGCGGAAATCTCACAGTGAGATTTCCGAAATGGCATTTCGGAAATTGGAACCTCCTCAGTTTTCAAAAAATTTATCCTGGGCTCATTATCTTTTACTCATACAAGTGAAGCGGGAAGAAGCCAGAAATTTTTACGAAATAGAGGCTGAAAAAAACAATTGGACCAAGCGAGAACTCCAACGCCAAATCTCCAGTTTTTTATTTGAGCGCTTAGAAAAAACAAAGAAAAAAAACAAAATAACAAACACGAGCTTGGAATTAGAAAATTTTGGCCATGAAATTACCCAAGCCTCAGACTCTATTAAAGACCCGTTTGTTTTTGATTTCTTAGACCTTCCCTACCCTGGTAAAAAATTAAAAGAATCAACACTGGAAACAGCGCTCATAGATCACTTGCAAGATTTTTTACTGGAACTCGGCCGAGGCTTTTCGTTTTTAGCGCGACAAAAAAGATTAACGCTGGAAGGTGATCATTTTTATGCAGATCTCGTCATGTACCACGTGATCTTAAAGTGCTATGTGATTATTGATTTAAAAACAAACGCCTTGTCTTACGGCGATCTTGGCCAGATGCAACTTTATGTTAATTACTTCGATCAAAAAATTAAAATGGCGAATGACAATCCAACCATTGGCTTAGTTCTCTGCACTCAAAAAAATGACACCATGGTGAAATACACCCTGGGAGACAATGCAAAACAAATATTTGCGAGTAATTATCAGTTTCATCTGCCGACTGAAGAAGAGTTAACCAAAGAGATCCAGCGTGAACTCGACGAACTAAATTTTAAAAACAATCTTAACCATCAAGAGCCTTCCCATGTCTAATACACCTAAATTTAAATTCGCCTGCCGTGTTGAATATTTCTCCAGTCCAGAATCCCACTATGCCGGGTTTCAACGCCAGGAAGATGTGAAATCTATTCAAGAAGAACTAGAAAAATCTTTAAGCCGTATCGCCGATGAAAATATTGTAATTTTCGCAGCTGGCAGAACCGACGCTGGCGTCCATGCCACTGGACAAATAATTCACTTTGAGACACAAGCTGAAAGATCCATAGATTCCTGGCTACTAGGTGCTAATACCTACTTGCCCAAAGATATAAGATTAAAGTCTATTCAAATTATTCCAGAAGATTTTCATGCAAGATTTTCAGCACTTTCTAGAACCTATGAATATTGGATTGATAATAATTTAATCAGCTCGGCTTTATTTAAAAATCACGCCCTGCATCACCCCTATTATTTAGAGATAGATAAGATGCACCAAGCCGCTCAAGTGTTATTAGGTGAACATGATTTCTCGGCGTTTAGAGCTTCTGAGTGTCAGTCAAAAACACCGTTTAGATTTATGAATTTTATTAAAATTTCTAGGGCTGATTTTGCACCGGGATTAACAAGCTCTCCTGAGATCGTCTCTCCCCTCGTGGGAGAGACAGGGCAACCTCCTGGATTTATAAAAATAGAAATCCAAGCCAATGCCTTTGTGCACCATATGGTCAGAAATATCGTGGGCAGCTTATTAGAAATCGGAGATGGCCGTAGAGAAATTGCTTGGCTTGAATATTTATTAAATCAGAAAGATCGAAAACTAGCGGGCATGACTGCCCCGCCGCAGGGTTTGTATTTAACTCGGGTTCAATATCCTGAAAAATTTTCTGGATTAATTTCTTAACCCAACCTAAAAGAAAAGAAAGTAAAAATTCCAAGCATAATTAAACAAGGCAAAGATGCGCCAACAATGGGCGGCCAATGATAAATCTGACTAAACGGCCCGAAAAATCTATCTAGAAAGAAAAACCCTAAACCAAAAAATAAGCCCCCAATTAATTGCCATCCCAGCGCTTTAGATCTTAAAGGCCCGAAGACAAAAGGCAGGGCCATCAGCATCAGCATCATGACGGAGAGTGGCTGAAAAACTAAGCGCCAGAGTTTTAATTGATAAGCAGTTGCATCTAACCCATTTTCTATTTGATAAGTCACAAAATGAAGCAAACCCACTAAAGTTAAATTTTGTGAATTAGACGCAATCGTGGCTAATAAAGTAGGTGCAGCTAAAGAAGACCAGACTAAAGACTCTGTATTTTTTACCACCACTAGGGGCTTTGAGTTATCTAAATCAGTGCTCGCTAAATCAAAAGAATCTAGGTTATTTTTTTCAGTATTTTTATTTTTTTCTAACTGGGAATAATCGATAATTTTTGCATGTTCTAAGACCCAATGATTTTTAATATACGCCGCTGTTGGCGCTGAAATAATACTGGTTAGTTCAGAGTTTTTAACATTATATTTAATAATATTATTGAGCACCCCATCGTCTAAAATTTTTCCGACATAAACAAAATTATTACCGTCTTTTAGCCATAAAGATTGCGATGTCCATAAAAAATCTTGCCCCTGCAAAGCGCTCTCACGAAGAAAGTCACCTTCTGATTCCAACCAGGGGCCTAAAAAACTACCTAAAACAAAAGTAATCACCGCCCAAACTAAAGATGCAGCCAGAACCCCCATGCCAATTTTTCTAATAGATAAACCCGCCGCTCTCATGATGACTAATTCTGAATGCGTGGCTAATAAACCCAGACCGATTAAAGACCCTAATAAACCAGAGACGGGCATCATTAAGTACATATTGGCAGGCAGGCTGAGCAAGACATATTCCATCGCTTTTAAGCTGTCGTAAGTCCCTTGACCCAAGTCCCCAACTTCTGCAATAAAAGTAAAAATAATATAGAGCCCCGACAGTATCGCCATGACCCCCAGCACAGAAATAAAAACAGTCCGCATAATATAAAAAGATAAAATATTCATGTTTTAATTTTCTTTATTTTAATAATTTAATTTTTAATTTTTTTAACAAACCAAACTTTCCCATCTCTAAAAAATAAAATCATTAAAGAAATAGATAGAAATAATAAGTGCACCCACCAGACATTAATGATTAAAAATAACCAGTGATTACTACTGCCCCAAGATTTTGAAACAGCCAGCAAATTAAAATAAGTCATGAAAATTAAAACTGCTGGAATAATCTTGATATATCTTGATTTGCGAGGCGGAACATAACAAATAGCCAAACCTAAAAATAATAAAACAAAAACAGTAGCGACTTGAGAGGCTCGCCAAATTATTTCATTAATGGCTGGAATCGAGCCATCTTGGATTAAAGCCCAAGTACTTAAAGCACTAAGCCTGGAGTTTTGGCTGGCTTTGGACGAATAATTAATAGGTAATTTATATTCATAAAAATTCGTTACTTGAACGCTAGGACTCTCCGTAGAAATTTTATACTGCGCCCCATGATTTAAGATCAAAGCCTGATTATTTAAATCTTTATCAAAATCTTGAGAAGCTTCTGGCGCTAAAGTAATTTTCTGAAAATTATTAGGCTCTTTTTCAAACATAAATAATTGTCGAAACTCTGTATTGGTCTTATTAGACTCTCCGACATAAAGCACCTGCTGGCCATTGTTAAATAAAATAAACCGCCCTGTTTGTAAATCACTGACTTGCGAAGTGCCTTGACTCGCAGCTTGTAAATTATCCCGATGGGCCAGCATTTTTGGCACCAACCAAAAAGATAAAAACGCCACACACAAGGCCAGAAAAAAAGCGAGCTTTAATCCCATTTTGATTAAATCAGCCCAGCTCAAACCACAGGCAAATAAGACTAAAAGCTCAGAGTCTGAAAATAAACGACCTAAAGTAATAACCAGAGCTAAAAAAAAAGTAATGGGAATTAAAATCACAATAAAATTAGGCACTGTAAAACTAATTAGATTTAAAACCGCACTGGAACTAATACTCCCACTGGCCGCTTCTGAGATATAACGAACAAAGGTATTGCTCACCATAATTAATAAAAGCACGAGCATTAAGACCAACATGCAATGGAAGACTTCTCGCGAAAGATATCGTACGATGCGCAAATTTTTGACCCCTGAATAAGCGACTAAAAGGGTAAGTGATTAAATAGATAAGTAACTTGAGTAAAATCAAGCGCCAGCATTATAGCCAGCGGGTTTTGAGAGACGCAATCGCACAGCCTGAAACTTTAATTTTTTCACCCCATTTTTTAACTTAATTTTTAAATAATTTTCACCCTTCTCTTTCAACAAAATTTAAACAAATCTAAACAAATTTAAAACAGGAATTTTATGGAACTTTTTGCAAGCAATCGTCCCCTTCACACTGAGCAAACCCCTTGTTTAATTTTGGGCGTTTTTGAACAGAAAAAATTATCTGCATCAGCACAAGAGATAGATAAACATATAGATCACGCCATTAGTAAGCTTTTAGAGCGCGGAGATCTAAGTGGCTCTATTGGTCATTCTTTAATGCTTTACCATCCACATGGCTTAATTCAGGCCGAGCGCATTTTATTAATTGGCTGTGGTAAAGAAGAAAATCTAAACAGTTTTTCTTTTCAAAAAATAATCAAACATATGACAGACGTTTTATCCCAAAGAAATATTCAAGACGCTTGTTCGACTTTGCACTTGCTAGACTTAAAAAACCAAGGCAAAGAAGGCGATAAAACCGACAGAAAATCAGATAAAAACAAAGACCAAAAAAATAATAATTTAAAATTTAAAGTCGCACTCTCTATTCGGGCAATAAGCCATGAGAGTTATAAATTTCAAGAATTTAAATCTAAGCCAGACACCCATCATAAAACTTTAAACAAACTTGTTTTTTCTTGCCCAGATCAAAAAAACTTAGATCTTCTTGCTCAAATAAATCAGGGTATTCAAGAAGGCCAGACTATTGCAGAAGCCAGCATTCAGGCTCGCTATTGGGGAACCCTGCCAAGCAATATTTGCACGCCGAGTTATCTAGCCAATCAAGCAGAAAAAATTATTAATCATCTAAAAAATAATTTTAAAAACACCGCAGATAAATTATCGATTAAAATTTACGGTGAGCCTGAGTTAACTCAAATGGGCATGAATTGTTTACTTGCCGTCGGCAAGGGCTCTCGCGAGGAAACAAAATTAATTGTTTTATCTTACCAAGGCTCTCCCAACCCCACTGACAAACCTCATGCCATTGTTGGCAAGGGCGTGACGTTTGATAGCGGCGGTTTGTGTATCAAGCCTCGTCAAAATATGTGTGACATGAAAATGGATATGTGTGGCGCCGCTGCTGTTATTTCGACTTTTGAAGCGGCTGTAAAATTAAATCTTCCCATTAATTTAATCGCTGTGGTTCCAGCGGCTGAGAACATGCCCGATGGCAATGCCTTTCAGCCTGGCAATATTATTAAATCTCATCAGGGCTTATTTGTTGAGATAGTAGATACAGACGCTGAGGGCAGATTAATTCTTTGCGATGCGATGTCTCATGTGATTAGTGAGTACAAACCACAAAGCATTTTAACCACGGCGACACTGACAGGCGCGATTATTATCAGCTTGGGCCATCATTTATCTGGTTTGTTTACCAATGATCAGGATTTAGCTGATAAAGTTTTTGAAGCGGGTAAAAAATCTCATGATGGCGTCTGGCAATTACCCATGAATGATCAGTATCAAGATCAAATTAACTCTCAAGTCGCAGATATTGCGAATCTTGGAAAAGACGGCGCCGGGTCTATTACAGCGGCTTCTTTCCTATCAAGATTTGTCGGCGAAACACCTTGGGTTCATATTGATATTGCAGGAACGGCCATGGCGCCTCAGGGAGCAACAGGCAGACCCGTTGCTTTATTAGTTCAATATTTAATGGATCTGGTTTAATCATGCCCATGCAAAATAATTATCAACCAGAAAACATCGAGTCTTCACTTTATAAAACCTGGGAAGACTCAGGTTATTTTTCTCCCGATTATTTTAAAAAAATAAATTTAAAAAATAATAAAAAAAATAACCCCTACTGCATCATGCTCCCACCACCCAATGTCACTGGGTCTTTGCATATGGGTCATGGTTTTCAAGATACGTTGATGGATATTTTAATCCGCTATCACCGCATGATGGGGGATCAGACACTCTGGCAAGCTGGCGTAGACCACGCCGGTATTGCGACCCAAATGGTCGTTGAAAGACAGTTAGAAGCCTTAGGTGAATCCAGAGTTAAATTAGGCCGTGAAAAATTTATAAAGAAAGTATTCGAATGGAAAGAAATTTCTGGCGGCAATATTTTAAGACAGATGCGCCGACTAGGGGCTTCTTGTGATTGGGACTCTGAAAGATTCACCATGGACGAAGGTTTATCTCGCGCCGTCCAAACTGTTTTTATTAAGCTCTATGAAGAAAATTTAATTTATAAAGGCACAAGATTAGTTAATTGGGATCCTAAGTTAAAAACCGCTGTGTCAGATCTTGAAGTAATTAACACCCCTGAAGAAGGCTCACTCTGGCATATTTTCTATCCACTGTCTGATATATCGAATCAATCTGGTGATCTACTAGGAATCACCGTCGCAACAACAAGACCAGAAACTTTATTGGGCGATGTGGCCGTTGCTGTGAATCCTGAAGACCCAAGATATAAAAATCTGATTGGCCAATTTTTAAACTTACCCTTAACCAGCAAAAAAATACCCATTATTGCGGACAACTATGTCGACCAAGCGTTTGGATCAGGTGGGGTTAAAATCACCCCAGCTCATGATTTCAATGACTATGAGATTGGCAAAAGACATGACTTAGAACCCATTAATATTTTTAATCTGGACGCGAGTTTAAATAACAATGTCCCCGAGAAATATCAGGGTTTAGACAGGTTTGAAGCCAGAAAGATTATTTTAAAAGATCTGGAAGCATTAAATTTATTAGTCAAAACAGAGCCACACACTCTTTCAGTCCCTAGAGCTGAACGGGGCAATACCATTATTGAACCAAGATTATCTCCTCAGTGGTATGTCAAAATTAAACCACTGGCTGAACCTGCTATTGATGCTGTTAAATCTGGAAAAATAAAACTAGTCCCAGAGAATGCCCAGAATCTTTATTTCCGCTGGATGGATGATATTCAAGACTGGTGCATCTCCAGACAACTCTGGTGGGGACATCGCATTCCTGCTTGGTATGACCTTGAGGGAAATATCTATGTTGGAGAATCTGAGAGTCATATTCGAGAAAAATATAAACTAAACAAAAATATTATTTTAAATCAGGACGAAGATGTTCTAGACACCTGGTTCTCTTCAGCGCTTTGGCCATTTTCTACCTTGGGCTGGCCTGAAAAAACAGAAAGATTTAATACTTTTTACCCCACCAGCGTCTTAGTCACTGGCTTTGATATTTTATTTTTCTGGGTCGCGCGCATGATCATGTTTGGCCTGAAATTTACTGGGGAAGTACCCTTTAAAACAGTCTATTTACATGGATTAATTCGAGACCATGAAGGCCAAAAAATGTCTAAGACCAAAGGCAATGTTTTAGACCCGGTAGATTTAATAGATGGCATTAGCCTAGAAAATTTAATCTCCAAAAGAACAGACTCTTTAATGATTCCTTCTCAAAAAGAAAAAATCATTAAATCTACTAAGAAGCAATTTCCAGAAGGGATTAAAGCTTACGGCTGCGATGCTTTAAGATTAACTTATGCGGCTTTAGCCTCTACCAGCCGCGATATTATTTTTGATGTTGCAAGACTAGATGGCTATAGAAACTTCTGTAATAAATTATTTAACGCAACAAGATATGTCCTGATGAATCTTGGTGATATTAATAACGCAGAATTAGCTGAGGGAAATCATTCCAAATCCTTCTCACTCGCCGACCACTGGATTCTGTCCAAATTAAATCAATGCATAGAACAAACTCACCAGTCACTCTCAGAGTTTCGCTTTGATCATTACATAGAAAATATTTATAGCTTCGTCTGGGGCGATTATTGCGACTGGTATCTCGAGCTCTCCAAAGTTGTTTTAAATAATAAAGACAGCTCAGAACATTTAAAATCTGGAACAAGATTTACTTTAATTCATGTTTTAAAAACTATTTTAAAATTACTGCACCCTGTCATGCCATTTTTAACAGAGCATCTCTGGGAAAATTTTTCGGATGGAAAAACCAATCATCTCATCCTTGAGTCTTTCCCCTTATCTAGCCCTGAGAATTCACACCCTCATGCTTGTAATACTATGGACTGGCTTAAAGACTTAATTACACAGATTCGGACTATTCGATCTGAATTAAATTTAAATCCAAAACAAATTATCTCTTTAAAAATCGAGAATGCCCTACCAGAGCAATGGGACTTGATTCAAGAATTAAGCCCCTATCTTGCTGAGCTTTGCAAAATAGATATTAAAAATATTGCTATTTTTTCTAAACTCTCAGAACAGGATATCAATACAGCCCATGCAACAGCCTGCGTAGGCAATATTACTTTACATGTTCCGATTGCGGGCCTCATAGATTTAAATAAAGAAAAAGAGCGACTACGTAAAAATCTAGAAAAAATAGAACTTCAAATTAATCAGCTCGAACAAAAATTATCCCGCTCGGATTTTATAGACAAAGCTCCAGAGCAAGTCATTCAAAAAGAGAGAGAAAGATTAAAGCTTTTGACACATGAAAAAGCTTTAAGCCAAGAACAAATCACAAAACTAGGAGTGTAATTAAGCATGAAAAAATATTTTATTAATTCAAAATCTTTTCTGCTATCAGGATTATTTTTACTCATCTCAAACACCGCCCTTGCGGCCACTGGGACTAATTACATGGCTGTGGTCGATGGTGGAAGCACGGGCTCAAGACTCTATCTTTATTCTTATTCCACAGACTCATCACAAAGCAATCTAAAAGTCCCAGTCTTAGTAGACAGCGCAAAAGTTAGCCCAGGCGTTGCAACAATAGCGCCCTCAGCGATTCCCGCTTATTTACAGCCTCTGTTTCAAATGGTTCAAAAAGATGTTCCAACTGGAACACCAGTCGATTTATATTTTCTATCCACTGCAGGCATGCGTCTTTTATCTTTTGATCAACAGCAGGCTATTTATACGGCAATAACAGCTGCAGCTAAAAATTCTGGATTAACCCCTACTGTCATTCAAACTATTCCAGGAAAAATGGAAGGTGTCTTTGACTGGATCGCCCTCAATCAACTCTTAAATAATTTAGGCCAAGATGCTTCAAAAACTATGGGCATTCTTGATCTGGGTGGCGCATCCACTCAAGTAGTATTTGCAGGATCCGGCATGGATTCGTCAGATACGGAAAGGCTGAACTTAGGGAATCAAACTTATAATCTTTACAGCCACAGTTATTTAGGCCTTGGTGAAAATATCGCACAGAGCCAGTACATGAATGCTCCTGAGTGCTACCCCATCGGCTACACCCTTCCCAATGAAAACTTAGGGTCTGGGCAATTTGCCAACTGCGAAACGCATGTCAATGCTTTGTTGGGCCCTGTCCAATCCGTTCAAAATATCCAAAGTTTCATGCCCGCTCAAAGCCCCATGAATTTTTATGCCATTTCAGGATTTGCCTACACAACATCTTCTAAGATCTTTAATTTAGGCGCTCAGTTAAATACAAAACTATTAGAAAGCACAGCTATCAATGCCTGCGGACAAACCTGGAGCTTGTTAAATCAACAAGATCCTTCAGATCCCTATCTTTATTCCACTTGTTTCAATGCTGCATTAGCCATTGATTTACTAGATGCTTATGGGTTTCCAAACAATCAAACATTCACTGCCACTAATAGCATTGGATCTAATGACATTGCCTGGACTCTAGGAGCCGCTATTTATTATTTAAATTCCCAGCCTTCTTATTAATTAATAACCCAAGCTTGCGAACCAAAGCTTGCTAATGACATAGGGTTTTATTTTCATATAAAATCGGCCCCCAATTTTCAAGCCCAACCACCTATTTTTTCTGGAGTTTTTTTATGATTTTGAATTTAAATTTAAATAAAACACTTTGCGTTTTAGCCTGTTCCTGTTCTTTATTTTTAATTTCCACTCAAGCCAATGCTTATGCCAATTTAAATCCCAATTCAGATGGCTATTCCAGCAGCAGCGCGAATGCTAATAACGACGACGGCTATTCTGATTCTGATCTTTCTGGCGGCGATGATTCCTATTATACCGACCAGCCCGTCGCTGGCGTCTATTTTGGTGCGTCAGGGGGATTCAATGACTTTGATTTACCCAAAGGCTCAGAGTCTAAAACGGTCAATGGCACTGATTATAATTACAGCACCCAGAGCGACAAATTTATGGGCAATATCCACATGGGCAGCCTCTGGGGAATTAACCAGACTTTCTCGATGGGTCTTGAATTAGGCGCAACTTATTGGGGTAGCTATAAATTTAATGGGACTAACGGAACCAGTGGCCAAATGAGCTACGACCAAGAAAGTATTAACGCTTTATTTGATCTCCAATGGAACATTACTCCTCGTATTTTCTTAATGCCTCAACTAGGTGTTGCATTTAATTTTGGTGGAAGCTCAGGCAGCTTAACATCTAATAACGGCACCAGCGTTGAAGGTGGCACAAGACATAAAGCCACGCCTTTAGTCGGCTTAAATTTAGGCTTTAACTTCACCCCTGCTTTCTCTGTGTATTTATCTGGCCAAGAATTATTGGGTGATACAACCAATAGCTCTAGTTCTTCTTCAGAAGGCTTTGATCAAAATTTAATTAAATCAACGGCGCTGTCTATCGGCTTTAATTACAATATTGGACAATAAATTATTTATAAAAAAATAATTTATAAAAAAATAATATGTCTAAAAATAATTCTCATGAATATTTTATGGGCCTGGCTCTCGAGCAGGCCCATTTAGCCCAATCTCTTGGCGAAGTCCCTGTCGGTGCAGTATTAATTAATCAAGATCAAGAAATTATTACCCTAGGCCATAACTCGCCTATTTCTGACCACAATCCCTCGGCCCATGCTGAAATTAATATTTTAAAACAAGCCGGCGAGATTTTAAAAAACTACAGATTAAGCAATTGCGATATTTATATTACTTTAGAGCCCTGCGTGATGTGCGCTGGCGCCATGATTCACGCCAGAATTCGCCATTGTTATTTCGGGGCTTTTGACCCAAAGACGGGTTCTATTAGTTCTTGCGATAATATTTTTAATAAAAATTATCATAATCACCAAGTTTTATTTACCGGCGGAATTTTAAAACAAGACTGCGAAGATTTATTAAAAAAATTTTTCAAATCTCGTCGGGATAAAAACAAATAAAATTATATTTTCTCCAGCGCTTTTTCCTGATCATGATGATCAGGATGAATAACACTCCCGCTCACAGCTGCTGCCGGTCTAAAAGCCTCTGCCGAGCGTGCTGTAGAATCAGCTGATTTTTTTTCCTCTGATTTTTTTTCCTCTGATTTTTTTTCTAGTACCAGCGGCTTTACAGACTGTCTCTCTAAATGCCGACTGAGTAATAACATAGAGAGCCCCATTCCGGCTGTCCGCATCCCATAAAAACTCACGGGGGAATTAAAATTTTTGACCATAAAATACCCAGGCAGTGCTGTCATGGAACTCACCGCTAATAAATTAGTGACTGCAGAAATCAAACTTGCGACCGGACTCTTAAGACCAATGACGTTGCCAATAATCACCATTCTCACCACGTCGATCAAAAGCGTCGCACCGGCAATGCGTGTGATATTAAAAGATTCCTCTCTGACAGAAGTATCACCTGGAGAAAAAAGTGAAAATAATAAATTGGGAAAACTCACGCAAAATACGGCCGGCACGGCCATCAAGACCAAGCCCGTTATTTTTGTTCCCCAAGCGATTCGACTAAAAGCCGTAACAGCCTCTTTAGGTTCCAGCATCCTGGTCTTCATATCCCCTAAAAGACGACCGCGTTCATTAGAAACCAGAATAGTGGCTGAAGAGGAAATAGCCCCAATGACTTGAGAGGTGACCAACAGGACCTGATTCGCTGCTTGCTCTGCTGATAACCAGGTTTGAGAACTTGAAAACGTCGCGGTCAATAAGGCAATTAAAGTAATCGGCAACCACTCACTTAAAGCCTGCAACATAACGGGCAAAGACAGCGATAAAACACCCTTAAACGACGTGCCGCTTTTTAAACTTAATGAAAAAAATTGATATTGTTCCCGATCTAAAACACCGTCTGTTTTATTAAAAAATAGATAGGCTCGCCCTGCTAAAAATACAGCCAGTGCAGCGAGAGACGTCCCCCAACCAATCGGCGCAATAGAGTTAGAAAACAAGGCCGCTGGAAAACAAATGCCTACTGTCAGAACCGTGAACAGCGCGTTTAAAATAATCGGTGGGAGGGTTCGATGTAGACCCATTAACATACATTGATCGGAAAAAGACCAAAAAGTCGGAATAACACCGTAAGAGACACCCCGTAAGAACTCACCCGATTGCCTTGCAACCAGCGTATCAATCCCTACTAGGTTTAATACAGACTCTGAAAAGAAAAACAGCATTGAAACAGGCAACCCTAATAATACGCCCAGCAGCAGCCCTTGATTCCCAGCAGGACCAATCTCTCGATAACGTTTTGCGCCATTGAGCGTGCCAGTAATCGTCACAACGGCTGAAATATTGCCTCGCATCATCCCGAAAAAAAATTGCTGAATATTAAACATCACAGGCGCCGCTGCGACAGCCCCGGGCACTTGGATTTTTTCAATCATCACGCCGTAGATAAAACTCTGTGAGGCAATAATTAAACGGGAAAGAGAATAAGCCGAGGCCAAGCGTAGAGACCGATAAAAATAATCGCGTCTTGAGGGAATATTCATAGCGTTGCATCACTCCTGCATGATTTTAAAAAAGACGGAGTAGATACCGCACGAGTCTAAATCGTCAAGCTTTTCTGACGCGTGGGCGTTAATCTTATTGAATGATGGTGGAGGGACGAACATGAAGTTTCGTCCCACATAGGCGCGTCAGGATCTAAAAAATTTGACTCCAGCCCTGCTAAAAATTTACAGTGCCTGGTTTTTTATCGCCCATGGGAATTTTTAGAAAAAATGAAAGATTTATTTCATAAGCTTATTACTAGCATTGGGGAAAACCCAGATCGTCCAGGATTAAAAGGCACGCCAGAGAGAGCGGCGAAATCTTTTCAATTTTTAACCCAGGGCTATCAGCAAGATATTCATGAACTAGTCAACGACGCAATTTTTGAAAGCGATGCCAATGACATGATTGTGATCAAAGATATTGAATTATATTCACTCTGCGAGCATCACTTATTGCCCTTTATTGGCAAGTGTCATATTGGTTATATCCCGACTGGCAAAGTCTTAGGGCTGTCTAAATTTGCTAGAATTACTGATATGTTTTCCCGCAGATTGCAAATCCAAGAAAATCTCACCCATCAGATTGCCACCGCCATCTTTGAGCTTTTACAACCCGAAGGGGTCGCTGTGACCATCGAAGCGAATCATCTCTGTATGCGCATGCGCGGCGTTCAAAAACAAAACTCGATGATGGTGACGTCGTCGATGCTGGGGGTGTTTAGAGAAGATGAAAAAACCCGAATGGAATATTTGTCTTTAATCAGGCCCTAAAAAACTATTTTTTTATTTTCTTATTTTTTCTCATGCACCAAATGCATGCCGTCGTCTTTATTTAATTTCAAAAAAATCAGGGGCGTCAAAAAAGTTAAAAAACTCAAAGTTAAATAAGTCCAATGAAAAGAAACTAAGCCTAAAACATGCGTCTGTGAGAGCGCACTAGAACCTACTAATAGCCCAGCACAAAAACACACCGCCAAACTCAAACCTAATTGCTGAAAGACCCCGCTCGAACTAGTTGCCCTAGAGGACATCTCTTGAGGCACATCTGAAAAAATTAAAGTATTTAAACAGCTGTACTGAATCGAAGAGAAAAACCCCAGAATTAACATAAAAAATCCGAAGATCACAAAGTCTTCTATGAAATTTAAATTTTTTATAAAACTCAAGTCAGAAAGAATAGAAAAGCCCAATAAAGCAAACGCCGTAAAAAGCGGTGCACAGACTAAAATTTTTCTAAACCCGTATTCTCTTAAAGCCCAGGTAAAACATTGTTTAGAAATCAAAAAAGACGCCGCCTGGGGAATTAATAACAAGCCTGATTCAAAGGCGCTATAACCTAACGCTATCTGGAACTGCAAAGGCAATAAAAAAGTCGCACCACTCGCTGTTAATCTAAATAAAGAGCCACCCAACATGCTGAGCCAAAAGGTTCTAATTTTAAAAACATTGATGTCTAAAGCAGGCCAGCGTTTTTTAAAGTTTAAGTTTTGAGCATGAAAATAATAAATAAAACCCAAGACTAGGCCTATGAATAAAACCAACCAGGGGTAAAAAAAACTAAATCCTTCTTCAGATAAATAAGAAAATCCAAAAGACACTGCGCCCGCCGCACCACCAAATAGAAAAAAGCCAAGCCAGTCAAATTTTGATTTTTTTTCTTCTAAGTAATTCGGAATAATTTTATAAACTAAAAATAGGGCTATGAGACATACGGGGATATTAATAAAAAATATAAAACGCCAATTCATAAAAGTAGTCATAACGCCACCCAAGGTAGGCCCAATAACCATGCCCATCTGGCCAATCATCGTATAAGAGTTATAAGCGACCAAAGATTCTTTTTTAGAAAAAGTTTTTAATAAAATTAATCGACCAACCGGCGTAATCATCGCGGCTCCCGCGCCCTGGATTAAACGACCGATAATTAAAATATCAATATTAAAAGCACAGCCAGAAATAATAGAACCAAAGAGAAAAACCAGCATGGCTAAACTAAAAGTTTTCTGGGTGCCAAATCGATCGGCCACAAAGCCACTAATGGGAATAAACATCGCCAGGGTTAATAAATAACTGGTAATGGCTAGTTTTAAACTTAAGGTGGGTGTATGCAAAGACAGCGCCATCTGCGGAATCGCTGTATTCAAAATCATGGAATCCAGCTGCTGCATGAATAACCCTAAGCCTAAGACTCTGGGGATATTTTTACTCAGATTGGATTCAAGAATTCTGGAGATATAAGACAAGAAATTCATTCAAAAACTTCTACTAAAAAATTGGCTCCCCGAGACGGACTCGAACCGCCGACCCAGTGATTAACAGTCACTTGCTCTACCGACTGAGCTATCGGGGAACTCCAAAAGCGCGCGCATTTTAACAGCGGTTTTTAAACAGAGTCAAGAAGAATTTTTATTATATTTTCTAGGTGTCTCAAGCCTTCCAACCAACTTTTCGAAAGATTTTAAAAAACTCTAAATTTTTAAAAATTATGGTGCTGACAGTGGGACTCGAACTCACGACCTACTGATTACAAATCAGTTGCTCTACCAACTGAGCTATGCCAGCAAAAAATTTAAACGATTAGATTTTTTAAAATCAGGCGCTACGAAAAGCCCGGCGATTATACTGATGCGTTCTTTTTTGGCAATGAGATTTTCACGGGATTTTTTGATTTTTATTTTTTGGATTTTCGTAATCTCACACAGTGAATTAACACCGGCCCCAATAAAGCCAAGATGCCACCCATGATGCCTAATAAAGACAAACGCTCACCTAAAATCACCCAACCCATGAGCAAGGCTAGAAAAGGCATGATAAATAAACTGGTGTTGGCTTTAACCATAGAGAATCTGGTTAGCGCAATGGTGTAACCCAAATAAGCCAAAGCCGCTGGAAAAATACCTAAATAAATCCCAAGACTAATACTTAAAAAGCTCGCTCTAGATAATTCAGAAATTAAGCTGGGTAAAAAAACAATCTGTATCAAAGCTGCACTAAAAATAGAAAGACAAACTAATTCGATCGCTTTAAATTTCTTTAATAATTTTTTCTGCATCAGGCCGTAAAAGACCGCACAGAAAACAGCAGCTAATAAAAAAAAGATGCCAGAGCCCAAACTCTCATGCGCCACTTTCGCACCCTGCTCTTCAGAAAAACTAATTAAAAATATCCCAAAAAAACTGATTAAAATCCCAAAAACCCCCAGGGCACTGATTTTTTCTTTGAGAAAAAAACAAGCAGCCAACACTGAAAAAACGGGCATGCTTGCAATAATAAAACTCGCAGCACCTGCAGGGACAGAAACTTCGCCCTGGTTAATTAAAACATTGTAAAACCCAATGCCAATCGCCCCAGTGATAAAAATTAAAACCAGATCTTTAAGATTTAATTTGGTCTTATTGGGGATAAAAATATAAATACCCAACATGACTAAAGCTGCCGCACCATATCTTAATAAACCTAAAGGCCCTGCTTCGAATTCCCTGACGGCCACTCGAATGGCTATATAAGCTGAAGCCCAAAAAATAATCGCAAAAGTTAAAGCAATAAAACAGAACCAGGCTGAGTATTCTTTTTTATTATTTTTATCACTCATGCAATGCTCCAATAAAATAAAAAATAAAAATTTAAAAAATAATATAAAAATAATTCACTAGTTCTATTAATATTTTTCCATGATCTATAAACCATTCAGCGCCTAGCCCCAATCCCGAAATTAAGCCAAATAAATGACCTTCCCAGGAAACAGATCTAGATTCTCCATCTCCAGAATTTTGGGGAATAATGCTGTAAATAAAATACCCAAAATAATAAAAGCAAATAAAAACCGTCAAAATACCAGTGACACTCAAACCCCCGCTCAAGCTCATGAGTAAAAATCCCCAGTAACCCATAATTAAACTACTGGCACCAATATGAATGGCTTTGCGGCCTAGCAACCAAGTTAAAAAACCAGAAGATAAAATTAATAATCCAGTAATCCAGAGATAAGCCACAAAGCCTTTAATCAAAACCAAATTAGTTAAAATTAAGAGCGGAAATAAATTAAAAAATAAGTGCGAAAAATCTTGATGTAAAAAAGGCGAGAAAATAATTCCAGGCAGACCCCAAATATTTCTAGGGAATATCCCAAAATAATTTAAACGCCGCCCTGAAATTAAATTTAAAACATGAATTAAAAATAGACCCAGGCCAATTAAACTTGTTAAAACCCAATAACGCACTGCAGTGATAGACAGCACATCAAAAGAATCTGCCAGTTGAGCAAAGGTCATCATTTTATGGTTTTCTAAATTTTTTAATTAGCTTGATAATCATCAATATCATTCATTAATTTTTGGGTCATATCCCCCGGGAAAACGCCCAAAATATTCTCAATAGCCGTATTAAAATTGGGCACTAAAACAGATTTTTTCCAAGCATCAGCTTCAGAAAGCGTGGTCAAGCCAATCAAAACCGTCACCACTGCCAGAACCGCAATGGATCTAAAAAAACCAAAGACCAGGCCTAAAAATCTATCTGAACCATTGAGGTCCGCCGTATCCACGCCCTTCTTGACGATAAAAGATAAGAGAAAACCAAAAATTAAAACTAAAACAAAAATAGCAATAAAGCTTAGCCAGAGCTGGGCTTTAACAATCGGCGTAATAAAAGCCATGTGGGGTGCCAATAACTCACCCAATAAACCAGGCAATATAAACGCTAATAACCAGACCACCAGAGATAATAAAGAACGAGTTAAGCCACGAATGGCACCCCAAATCATAGAAACCAGCATCAGGGCAAAATAGGCATAATCCACGCCCGTCAAAGAATAAATAGTAATCGCAGTAGTCGCAGATGAGGTCATGGTTTTTCAAGCTCCTTTAAAACAAAACTCGCAACAGTAAAAGATCCAAAACAAACTAACAGCCCACCGGGCTTCATCGATTTTAACGCCCCCTGATAGGCGTCTTTCAAAGACGCGCAATGATGCAAATTTAAGTGCTCAAATACAACGTCGCATAAATTTAAATCTAATTTTAAATCTAGAGGGGAGAGGCCAGTCACATACCAGCCTTGAACTAAATCATTCAATAATTCGATCATTTTTTTAATATCTTTGCTGGGCTTAGCCGTAAAAACCGCCTGGATTTGACATGATCTTCGTCTCTCCCCGTGCGGGAGAGACAGGCCCGAAGATGAAATCGAGGGACAGAGAGGGGGAACGTGCAAGATCCAATCTTCAATCACAGCCCTCAATCTCCGAACGCTGTCTTCGTTATGCGCCACATCGATTAAAATTTCAAAATTTTCTAATTTTTTAAAAACTAGTCTTCCAGGCGCGGAGATTTTTAAAATATCTGTTTTATTAAATTCTAATAATTTTGGAAATCTTTGAGCTAAATAATCCAGGGCTCTTAAAACCAGCGCTGCATTTTCTTTGGCCATCTTAGGCTCTGAAAGATTTTCAAAATCTTCTGGATAGAAAAAATCTCGACCATAAATTTCTGTATGCTGGCTTATTTTATTTTTACTAATTATTTCTTGTGGGTTTTTATCCGCATAAAACAAGGGTGTATTTATTCTGGCAATGCCTAATTTTTGCTCAGCAATTTTTTCTAAATTATCCCCTAAGATTTCCATATGATCTTTTGATATAGAAGTTATAAAACTTAAAACAGGATTTAAAATATTCACGGGATCATATTTTCCGCCCAGGCCTATTTCAAAAATACCAAACTCTATTTTATTTTTTTTAAAATATTCCAGTGCTAATAAACAAGAAATCTGAAAATAATTTAAATTAAAATTTTTTATTTTCTTTTTTAAATTCTCTAAAACTTCTAATAATAATTCTTCACAAACTGGCTGGTTATTAATACAAATTCGCTCATTAAAATTAAATAAATGCGGCGAGGTAAACAGCCCAGTGTTATACCCAGATTTTGTAAAAAAATAAGAAAGCCCATGAGCCACTGAGCCCTTGCCATTGGTGCCAGCAATGATAATTACAGGGTAAGGCGTCTGAACAAGATCTAAAAACTCAGCAGTCTTTTTAAAATTCTCAAAAAGCTCCGCCGGATTTAAAATAAAACCAGATCGAGCGCCAGAGGCTAGATCTAAAACCACCTGCTCTAGGTCAGAAATATTAGAATCCAAATTTATCCAAGACCCGTCTTAAAGTCGCTCGCAAATCTTTACGGTGAACAATAATATCCACCATGCCCTTTTCGACTAAAAATTCACTGCGCTGAAAGCCCTTTGGTAATTTCTCTCGGACTGTCTGTTCAATCACTCGAGGACCTGCAAAGCCAATCAAAGCCTCTGGCTCTGCGAGATTTAAATCACCTAACATAGCCAAAGACGCTGACACGCCTCCAGTCGTCGGATCTGTTAAAATAACAATATAGGGAATCCCCTCTTGCTTCATTCGAGCAATCACGGCTGACACTTTGGCCATTTGCATTAAAGATAATAAAGACTCCTGCATCCTGGCTCCACCACTTGACGTAAAGCAGACATAGGGAATGCGTTTCTGAATAGCGATATTGGCCCCACGAACAAATTTCTCGCCAACCACTGACCCCATCGATCCACCTAAAAATCCAAATTCAAACGCCGAAGCCACTAAAGGCTTGCCTAAAACTTCGCCTTCTAAAACCACCATGGCATCTGGCTCACCCATTTTTTTCTGGGCCTGAGCTAAACGCTCTTTATAAGATTTCGTATCTTTGAAATTTAAAGCATCAATAGGCTTTACTTCAGCCCCAATTTCTTGGGTCTTCGTATTTTCATCAAATAATAATTTTAACCTAAGGCGAGCATCGACTCTTAAATGATGATCACACTTAGGACAAACCATGAGATTTTTTTCAAGTTCTGCTTGATACAAAGCCGCCTGACAGCTGGGGCATTGGCTCCAGACCCCTTCTGGAATATCGCTTTTTTTAGCCACATGACCGTCTGTACGGATCTTGTGAGGCAATATTTTATCAATCCAGCTCATGCATTTTTCCCTTTAGAAATAAAAAAATCGCCGGATTATATCGAAGCCCGAGAGGCTTGCAAACCGCTGCTTTCCAGCAGCAAGCAGCCTCTGAATATTTTTGCAAGGCGATTAACGAGGAGCCACAAAAAAAATACTCAGGGGCTGCAGCATGAATTAATGCTGTGAAGCCGAATAAGTCATCGCTTCTTGAACCCACTGTTTAGCCAAATCAGCAAACGCTTGGCTCGAATTATCTTCTGATCTAAAAGAATCGCCACGAATAACGGTGACCACTTCTTTCAATAATTTACCAGTCTGGCTATCTGTAAATTTCAGCTCAACCATCACGGCTGGTGTTTTCGAATTTTTACCACTGGCATTCGAAGCAAGAGTAATAACTGCAGAAACTGGAATGATATTCCATGGTTTGAACCCTTCGGTTTCTAACATCGCCCCCGTAATTGCGACAGATAATTTAGCCACTCTGGGACCTGCTGAGTTAACCAGCGGCATCTTTTGACTGACCACGCTTTCTATTCCAGCTTGAATAGTCGCCTGTATTGACTGGGCATTCGCTTGTTCTTTAGCAAAATCTGCTTTGATTTTTTCTTGATCTGCTGGGCTTTGAGCGGCACTCAACGCATTATTTAAAGCCGCTTGATTTTGATAAACACTCACCGGCTCTATTAATACAGCCCGGTAATCCCCCCTCGAAACATCCGGCGCTTTATACATATAAATTTCAGAGCCTTTAGGGGCATTAGAAATAGGTTGTAACAAGCTGTAATCTGGCAAAAACCCTGAAGGATTTTTAGTCGGGCTTTGAATAGATTGGCCTGCGCAGCCACTTAAAATAAAACTTAAACTTAAGGTCCCTGCCATCACTGCCGCGAAGGTGCTTTTGAATAGAATTCTTGTATTCATGAATTTATTTCCCGATTAATTTTAAATAAGCGGGGAAATATAGTTAGCGATTTTTCAAAGCGAAATAGATTTGAAAAATAAAATTTTAAATAAAAAATTACTAAAAAACTCACAATCCCGATCGGGACTTTTTCTTAAATAGCCCCCTAAGAACTAGCCAAAATATTAAAAATCACCCCGATCAGGATGATTTTCATTAAAAACAGGTTAGACTAGGTGAAATAATCCTGATCGGGATGATGAACCATGAGCCTTACCAATCCTATTAATCTTATTAATCTTATTAACGCCAAGAGTTTCGGCGAGTTAATTAAAACTATTCGAAAAGAGTCCAATCTCACCCAAGAGCAACTCGCCGCTGCCTCAGGGGTTGGCGTCCGATTTTTACGAGAATTAGAGCAAGGAAAACCCAGCTGTCAGCTTGAAAAAGCTTTGCATATTGCACGCATGCTTGGGATTAAACTGGAAGCTCAAAGCCCAGCGATTTTAAAAATTAATAATAAAAATAATAATAAAAAATAAGGGTGGAAAAATAAGATGAGCAAAGAAAAAAACTCCAAAAAACTTTCTGTCCGTCTTCATGGAGAGCCCCTCGGCATTCTCGAACAAAAAACCAATGGAAAAATGGCTTTTTCTTATCTTTCTGAAGCTAAGAAAATACTTTCTTTAAGCATGCCATTTCGGGAAGAGCCCTATGATTATTTAATTTGTGAAGCCTTTTTTGGCGGTTTACTACCAGAAAGTGAATCCGCTAAAAAAGCACTGGGCAAACAATATGGGATTAGTCACAACAATAGTTTTTCTCTTTTGAAAGCTATTGGTTATGACTGCGCAGGTGCCGTGTCTTTTCATGAATTAGAAAGCCCTGTAATCACTCAATCGGCTTTTAAACTAGAAGGGCAAATCATTGATCCAGATATTTTATATTCACACATCAAAACCCTACCCAAGAAACCCTTATTTTCAGGCTTTGAGGACTTACGTTTATCACTTGCTGGTGTCCAAGATAAAGCGGCGGTCTGTTTAATTAATAACCAAATCGCTTTGCCAATGCATGGCTGTCCAACGACTTATATTTTGAAAGCAGAGAATGCGCATTTTGAAGGCATTGTTGAGAATGAATTTTTATGCCTTTCTTTAGCTAAAGATTTAGGCCTCATCGTCCCCGAAGTAGAAATCAGACAAGTTAAAGATCTTGCTTATCTATTAATCCAGCGCTACGACCGAGAGATTAATAACAACTTGATCGAACGCATTCATCAGGAAGATTTTTGCCAGGCTTTGGGTATTAACTCTGCCAGAAAATATCAAAACGAAGGAGGGCCTAATTTGAAACATTGCTTCGACTTATTAAATCAAACTGCACAGCCGGCAATGCATCGCCTGAGTTTATTAAACATCATTATTTTTAATTTTTTGATTAATAACATGGATGCCCATGGTAAAAATTTTTCCTTGCTTCATACCCCTGTCACAAAAAACACAACGGCGATTCAGCTCGCGCCTTTTTATGATCTTTTATGCACTCGATACTTCCCAGACCTCACTTCTAATATGGCCATGAAAATAGGTGGCGAGTACAAAGCCGATAAAATTAATGTAAAAAACTGGGAAAAATTTTGTGAAGATATTAATTACCCCCTTCCTGCTTTAAAAAAATTAATTCAGCAGCAAGGGGAAAAACTCTTGGGAATTATTAACTCAAAAATTAATCTTTATTCAGAGCCTCTCAGCAATAAAAAATCTAGAGAGACTATTCAGATTATTGGAAAACTGATTACCCAAAATATCCAGTGGCGTTTGGAACTATTTCACTAAGCTAAATTCATCCTCTCAAGCCCTCTATCTTGAATCAAAAATTTTTAACTCTTCACCAAACACTTGCTGATAAAGCCGCTTGGTCTCTTCAAATTTTTCCTGTAAAAAAAAATCTCAGCAGGATCACTCGGATCCGCCGGCTGGTGATGAAAATAATGGCCAAATAGTTCCTGACAGTCTTCGATATATCTTTTGGTATTCAAAATATGAATGTGCCAGCACTCGTCTATATCCCTTGTGGGGACTAATTTAGCCTCAGGATAAATATAATTTAGCCATAAAAATCTTTTATAAAATTCGACAATTTGAGCCGCCAAACACGCTGGCCAGCGAGGCAGCTCATAATATTCAGAACTTAATTTCCTGACTATAAAATCTAAATCTAAGTCATTAAATTTTGAGCTTGAATAACTCACCCTGCTATACAAGAACCGGCCTTACAATGACCGCTACAAGACGCAGCATCTTGTGAATTTGATAAAGCAACGAGCTCACCTTGACGTGTTTTCCCAGAAGCCTGGATTAAAAAACCATGGTTACTTTTCATGGTTATTTGGGCGGATATTTGGGCGGATTCTTGAGTTATGTTTTGACTAAGTTCTTGCATTAAAAATACACCTATTCAATTTTTTTGATGTTAAAGTAGTAACCGATCCTAGAACCCCACCTACCGCCATCTATTCTCCCGCGCGATAATTCAGGCCGCTATCTTTTAGACGGGGTTGTTTTAACCTGCTTTTTAAATTCAGGCTTAGATTCCGCGACCT
>Ga0214919_10003225_pt1 | contig 24902 bp, 25 predicted proteins | sample LL1503_MetaG_FD_177994 | JGI IMG/M metagenome (GOLD analysis project Ga0214919, IMG submission 177994) | Freshwater microbial communities from Lake Lanier, Atlanta, Georgia, United States - LL-1503 | ecosystem: Environmental > Aquatic > Freshwater > Lake | place: USA: Georgia | collected... | reverse complement strand
TTTTTTGACTCAAATTTTATCAAGGGTTTTTGGGGTAGTTTCTAGGATTTTTTGTGTTTTGGAAAATATTTTGATGGAAGGTTTGGGGGTTAGGGTTTAGAAATGGGTACTTCAGTGGGGACTATTTTCCTGTCTATTCTCTTGACGATTTTCTCTATTTTTTTGTTTATTTTGATGATGTTCACCAGTTTTAGCTGCGCCACCATGAGTTTTATCTTGAGCGAAAGCTGAAGGAGCTACTAAAGAAGCAGCAATTAAAAGTTTTGCAAAATTTTTCATATTTTTAGAATTTATTTTTAAAGAAAATCTCTCCAAGAAAGAGAGATTAGACTTCAAATGTAATATTGAGCGAAGCGAAATATCTCCTTAGGTTGTAATAGATCCTTCACTTCGTTCAGGATGACACTTTATTATGTTTAGAGATCAAACAATAAGTTTAATTTCGAAATTAAACTCAAGATTTCTTAGTTCAACAAATACTACCGTAAAAAATATTTTTCATTGCCAAATGGTTCACTTTTTTTAATGAATAATCTTTTTTTAACATCAACTCCTAAAAGAGCTTGTGAAACATCGCTTAAAATTTCTCGTGAAGAATAATAACCATGTCCCAAACTCAAAGTTTCATTATCAACCAAACTTACATTAATATTATCTAAGTCATTAGAAAGGCCGCAAGCGCCAACTCTGACGCTGCCATTATTAAATGCTTTAGAAGCAATCATTGCCTTATCATTTTTAGAACAATAAAGCGTGATATGTTTGCTGCTTTTTTTAATATTACTAATTGCTCGATTAAATTCCTGCATATCAAAATCAGGAGCATTTAAAATTAATTCATTAACAAAATGTGTTTTGGGTTTTTCTTTTCCAAGATAATCTAAGGCTGGTAAGACAACTTGATGACCCATGGAATGCACTATTAAATTGGCTCTGATTTTATTTTTTGCTAAATCAATTAAGAAATTCTGAAAAACAGAAATTGAATTTTTGGCGTTATTTAAATTATTGGCGTAAGTTTTATTCATTAAGCTTTCATCAATAAAGCCATCTCCTGCGCCAGCTGGCCAAGTAAATAAAATCACAGGACCTTGATATTTTAAATCATAAGCAATTTGAGCGGCGCGTAGAACAGCTTCTTGATATTGCACATTAAAACCATGAACAAAAATAAGCGCAGTACGATCAGATTTTTTAAGGGAATTTATTAAGTCAGTTTCTTGAAGAGATTTTGCACTCGAAATTTTAAAGAAATCATTGGAAGATTGGCGATTATCTTTAGCTAAATTTATCTCTCCAATTGCATGATTTTTTGGAACACTAATTTGGCAAATACCAAATTGTGTTACAGAATCCAAAACTACGCCAAAGCTGTCATTATTGCATCCAAAGTCATTATTTTTAGATTTACGATTAGTAACAACTAAAATATTTATATTCTTAGTTTGATTGAAATCTTCTACATAATATTCGCTCCAAATTGCGTTTAACTTTTTTTGCAATTTCTCGTCTTTGTTTTGAGAGCAAGAGGTTAGGGTGACTAAGGTTAATAGAATTAGAGCTATGGTTTTCATAGATTTCTTAAATAATGAACGCGCTTTTTCTACCGCCCCTAACCCCTCCTTATCAAGGAGGGGAATGCTTGTAGTTCGCTCCTTATCAAGGAGGGGAATGCTTGTAGTTCCCCTCCTTGATAAGGAGGGGTTAGGGGCGGTAGATCTAACGCGTTCTGATTTTTATATTAATTTATTTTCTCGCCTTCAACATCAAAACAAAATCAGCCAAAACACAAGCCAACATTGCTTCTCCAACAGGAACAGCCCTAATCCCAACACAAGGATCATGTCTTCCTTTGGTAATTATTTCACTATTATTTCCAGCAATATCAATAGTTTTTCGAGGAATTAAAATTGAACTAGTTGGCTTCACCGCAAAGCGCACTACCAAATCTTGACCAGAAGAAATGCCGCCCAAAACCCCTCCACTGTGATTAGAGGAAAAATTAGCTTTGCCATTTTCTATGAACATTTCATCAGCTAATTCACTACCTTTTTTAGCTGCAGTTTCCATACCATCGCCAATTTCAACACCTTTCACCGCATTAATTCCCATCATTGCTGAGGCAATTCTGGCATCTAATTTATCATAAATTGGCTCACCAAGCCCAACAGGAACATTGCGCGCAACCACTTCAATTACTGCTCCAGCAGAATCTCCATTCTTTCTAATTTCCAATAAATAATCTTCAAAATTTTTCGCAGCAATTTTATCAGGGCAGAAAAAATCATTTTTATCAATTTCAGAAAAATCAATTCTGCTACGATCAATTTTTTTCTCACCAATTTGAGTCAAATAACCTGTAATTTCAATTTTCTCTTTCTCTAAAATTTTTCGCGCAACCGCACCCGCTGCAACTCTCATCGCAGTTTCTCTAGCAGAAGATCTGCCACCACCACGATAATCACGAATACCATATTTTTCAAAATAAGTGTAATCAGCATGTGATGGGCGAAATTTATCTTTTATATCGCCATAATCACCGCTTTTTTGATCTTCATTATAAATCACCAAACTGATTGGAGTACCAGTAGTCTTGCCTTCAAAAACTCCAGATAAAATTTTCACCTGATCTTTTTCTTGTCTTTGAGTGGTAAATTTTGATTGTCCAGGTCTTCTTTTATCAAGATATTTTTGAATATCATTTTCTGATAAATCAAAAAGAGAAGGGCAACCATCAACTACACAGCCAATTGCTTCCCCGTGACTTTCGCCCCAAGTGGTAAATGAAAAAATTTGTCCAAATTTATTACTCATTATTGATTTTCTGTTTGATTAAGAATTAAAACTGGATGATTTGAAAAAATTAATCTTTCTCCTTCTTCACTGATTTCCAGCTCTCCTGCCGTGATACTGCCAAGTTCACCATCAGCAGCAACATTGTACATTGTAACTTCTTGATCATTTTCGTGATAGGCTGTTTCAGCTTTTATATGATAAACTTGCTTATCATTATATTGAAAATCTATACGCGGATTAGTCATGATTTTCGTGGCTTTATAATGTTTTGAATCAGAATGATAATTTGAAACAAATTTAATGCTATTATGAGTTTTATTAATGGCATAAAATACATAAAAAAACAATCCACTAATAATTAGAAAATAACATAAAGTCGTTAGGTAATTTTTAATTTTTAAATGTGAGTTAATCAGCCTTAAAACTTGCTGTGTTCTATCATCCATTTTTATTTTCTTTTTCAATTATGATTGAGAAAGATTCAAGAGATTCAACCGCTCCAACCTTATCAATTTCTAATTTGCATTTAGAAATTCTGCTATCTTGCATAATTTCATTCATGATATCTTGCGCCATTTTTTCCACCAATTTGAATCTTTTATTTGCAATTAAATTTTTAATTTTAGTCACGATATCATCATAATCAAGCGCATCGCTTATTTCATCGCTTGTTAAAGCTCTATCAAAATTAGTGTGAATTTTAGCATTAATGATAATTTCTCTATCAACACTTTCTTCCCATTCATAAATTCCTAGAATAGTTTTTAGCCTGAGATTCTTAATTTTAATTATCATTGGTTGATTTTTTGTGAATTGTCTAATACTAAATATGGGATCGTGAGTAATTATTTTTTTAAATCCATTTAAGATCAAGCGATTTTACTGACTTCTTGAGGATTTTTATTGTTATTATTTCAATGTCATGTTGAGCACAGCGAAACATCTCATGAGATCCTTAAATGCGCTCAGGACAGTTTAGACACTTTTAGCTAATTATTTTTATCCCATATTTAGCCCTGTTTTTGCTTATTTTTTGACAAAATTATTCAAAATATATCCAAATATTTATCATAATTTTGTCAAAAAAGCGCTAAAAACATGTCAAAATCTGTGCTAAAAATAATTAGCTAACAGTGTCTAACTATATAATACCAATTATCACAATTAAATATACATTTGAGCTTCATCTTTTTGGTCTAAAATTTAGAAAAAAAACCTTCTGTATATCCTGATACAGGCGGTTTTTCTTCTAAATTTTATCCTCAAAAATCTTTCGCTCAAATGTATATTTAATTGTGATAATTGGTATAAGCAAAAAACCATTATTAAAATGTCAGATCCAAAAATTATCTCATTACAAAAATACAAAAAATCTCAAAAGTTCAAGAGCTTTAAAGAGAAGCTGTTAAAAATGTCGCCAAGAAAATTAATAAATAAATTGAGGGAGGATGGAAAAATGTTATTTATAGTTGCGGTAACTTCGGCATTTATAGCGTCTTTTTTGTGGAATTATTTTGTGGTAATGCCAGCGCGTTTAGATGTGCAAATTCCACCATCACAAAATATCACATTTAATAATACCAAGCCAATTCCCATGACAACAGGGCAAGTGGCAAACGAATTTGAAGAATATGAAGGCAAGCCAGTTTTGCTTTATATTTATACAACATGGTGCTCAAGTTGTGCCAGACAAACTCCTGTCATTAATGAAATTGCTCGTGAATTTCAAAATACTGATTTAAAAATAATCACTTTGGCGGTTGATAAAGATTTGAATCCTAATGATCTACAATCTCATCTAAGTCGTTATGGTAATGTATATTTTCAACCTCGCTATTTAAGCTTTAAAGAAGGGTTTTTAGAATTTCTAAAAAAGAAAAATATTAATTATCAAGGTCGTATTCCTTACACAGTTTTAATTTCACAATATGGTGAAGTTGTGACTAAATATGTTGGGACAAAAAGTCCAAATTATCTCAGAAATAAAATCATTAAAGAAATTTACCAATGAAAGATTTACCAATTAAAATTTTTAACACTCTTGGTCACAAAGAAGAGTTTCTAAAAGCAATCGATCCAAACCATTTACGAATATATGTTTGTGGCCCAACGGTCTATGATTTGCCGCATTTGGGCAATGCTCGCAGTATTGTAGTTTATGATCTATGGTTTCGTTTTTTTAAAGAGATTTTCCCGCAAGTTACTTATGTTAGAAATATCACCGATGTTGATGATAAAATTAATGCCGCAGCCAAAGAACAAAAAATTTCCATTCAAACTTTAACTCAAAAAATTATTGAAGGTTTTTATCGCGATATTGATGCGTTAAATGTTTTGCGCCCAACTCATGAGCCGCGTGCCACCAATCATATTTCTGAAATGATTACCATGATTGAGCAATTAATTAAAAATGGCTTTGCTTACGAAAGCGCAGGGCATGTTTTATTTGATGTAAATTCTTACAAAGAATATGGTCAACTTTCCAATCGCAGCCTTGATGAAATGATTGCTGGTTCAAGAGTTGAAATTGCCACTTACAAAAAAAATCCTCTCGATTTTGTGTTATGGAAACCATCAGCTTTAGAAGATGATATTTCCAGCATCTTTGAAAGCCCTTGGGGCAAAGGCCGCCCTGGATGGCATATTGAATGTTCTGCTATGAGTTTCAAATATTTAGGTGCTAATTTTGATATTCATGGCGGCGGCGCAGATTTGCAATTTCCTCATCATGAAAATGAAATTGCGCAAACTCGCTGCGCTATTAAAGATTCACATTTTGCTTCTTATTGGATTCACAACGGATTTCTTACAGTTGATGGTGAAAAAATGAGCAAATCTCTCAAAAATTTTATCACTGTAAAAGATTTATTTGATAGAGGAATTAGTGGAATTGTTATTCGTTATTTATTGCTTTCAACCCATTATCGCAAACCTTTTGATTATAATCAAAAAGCTTTAGATGATGCTAAAAAATCAATTGAAAAATTTTACTCTTTATTTGATGAAAATGATTTAAAATCATATTCAAAAACAGAAAATAAAGAAGGCTTATTTTTAGAAATTTTAAAAGAATTATCTAACGATTTAAATACTTCAAAAGCCTTTGCTTTATTGCATGAAAAATTCAAAGAAATTAAAAGTGGAAATAACCAGAATTTAAAAAATCAATTTCTGCAAGTGTTTGATTTCCTTGGGTTGATGGATGTTAATTTTTTTGGTAAAAAATCTGAATTAAATAATGTTGATGAATTCTACATCAATTCACAAATTGCTTTACGCATCAAAGCTAAACAAGAAAAAAACTGGCAATTAGCCGATCAAATTCGTAAAGATTTATTAGAAAAAGGAATTGTTTTAGAAGATACTAAAGAAGATACTTCTTGGAAAAGTGTTTAATTTCCCACTTTGTCATTCCAACACTCCACCTTGTAATTCCCGCGAAGGAGGGAATTGCAAGGTGGAGTGTTGGAATGGCAATGAAATTTTAATTTATAGTATAACTAATTGTAAGAACATCACCCGTCTCTTGCAAAAAATAATCATCAGCTTCAGGTTCAAGTTCAAATGAAGATTGCAAATTCAACTCTTCACCTTGTTTAATTCTATACTCTTCAAAGCATAAACAATCTTTACGCTTTACAAGTCCTTCCACATCCTGCGGTGTAACAGCAAATTTTGGTCTAAACGACATATCGCGATTAGAAAGATTTTTTACCTTATAATTAACAACATTTTTTCTTCCCGAAACAGTTGTAATAGTATCATAGCCATATACCATAAAAGTAAGATCTTTGCGATAACTGATGGCTTCTAAATTAATCTTAATTTTAGTACTACCTTCAAAACTTGGTAAAAAATCAGATAGATAAATTTTTTGACATTTTCCACTATACTGGCAAAACCAGTTATAAGGTCTCAAGGCAACTGGCAATAAAACGCAAAATATCAGAATTAAATAAAGAAAAAATCTTGTAATAGGGCGCATATTTTTCTTGGATTTTAGTGATTTTGTTTACAAAGTATTATCAGTCTGTTTTTTAAATTCTTTTTTTCAAATAAAATGATTGTCAATTTTAATATTCCTTTCCAAAAATTCCAAGAATGGTTAGAAAAAGCCAAATCTAATAAAGAAATTGTTGAGCCTACAGCAATGTGTTTGGCAACGGTTGATGAAAATAATTCTCCATCAGCAAGAATGATTTTGCTAAAAAAATTTGATGAAAGTGGATTTTGTTTTTTTACAAATTTAACCAGTAGAAAAGGTAAAGAGCTTTCACAAAATCAAAATGTGGCATTATGTTTTTATTGGGGAATTTTAGGTTTACAAATTAGAATTGAGGGTAAGATTGAGAGTGTAACTATAAAAGAGGCTGATGATTATTTTACATCGCGTCGCAGAGGCAGTCAAATTGGCGCTTGGGCTTCTAAACAATCTTGTGAAATGCAAGAATGGCAAGAATTTCAAGATAGAATTTCAAAAATTACCGAAGATTTTACTGGACAAGAAATACCGCGACCACCTTTCTGGTCTGGTTTTAGAGTTGTTCCTAAAAGAATTGAATTTTGGTCAGAAGGTGAATTCAGAATTCATAACAGAGAAGTCTTTGTAAAAATAGATAATCAACAAAAATGGCAAGTTCAAAAACTTTATCCATAAATCCTTATTCCTTTGTCATTTTAAATCTTCTTTGTTATTCCTAATTCCCTTTGTCATTCCCAAGTCCCTTTGTCATTCCCGCGAAGGCGGGAATCCAGAATATAAAACAAAAACTGGAAAACAAAAACTGGATTCCCTCCTTCGCGGGAATGACGCAGGAGACAAAAATCTTAAATATATCTTAAAATGAATATTACCGAGCAAGATTTCTACACATTAGCAGAAGCCACCTTAACCAAATTAGCTGATGATATTGAAAAAATGGATAAAAATTCAGCCTTAGATATTGAATATTCTGACGGAATTCTAAACATAGTTATAGAATCAACTGGTCAAACATATGTGATAAATAAACATTCAGCCAGTCAAAAAATCTGGTATTCCTCTCCAGTAAGTGGTGCTGACTATTTTTCTTTTGATCAAGATTCACTAAAATGGCTTGATGCCAACAAGTCTGAGCTTTCAAATAAATTATTTACCGAATTGACGCAGTTGATACAAATTAACAGATAAAATTAAAACTTTTGACAAAGAGCTTGCTTTTTAAGACAACTTAGGAAGAAATGCAAATTGGGCGATTAGATCTGAAGGTTTTTAATTCAAGTTTAATCACATTTGTTCAGTTTAAAGAGCAAATGCACCGACTTGCGTTTTGCGTTAAGAATTAATTTTTTTAAAAGCTTCTCGCGGTGTTTTAATTTTCAATGGAGTTATTTGTTACATGTCAAATTTAGTAAAAGGTAAAGTTAAGTGGTTCAACGATGAAAAAGGTTTTGGATTCATTCAACAAGAAGGCGGAAAAGATGTTTTTGTACATCACAATTCTATCAATGGTACAGGTCGTAAAACCTTACATGAAGGACAAGAAGTTACTATGGAAATAGTTGACGGTAAAAAAGGTCCTCAAGCTGAAAATGTTACTGTTGTTGCATAATTCACTTTAGAAAAGTTTAGAAATAAATCTTTATCCAAGATAACACTTTACTTGAAGCGGCTTTAGCTGTGATTGTAAAGTGTTTTTCTTTTTTAACAGTTCAAAAATTCACATCAAAAGTTTCTTCTTAAAAATTTTTTAGTTTTTTAGAAAAAATATCTCATCGTTTTAAATTAAAAAAATCAAAAATATTCGTATTTCAGTGTCATGTTGAGCATAGCGAAACATCTCATGAGATTGGGAGAGATTCTTCAATTCGTTTAGAATTATACCATTTTAACCTGAAAACACCCACTTTCTTCTGCAAAATTCTGGCATAAATTGCTCGGCAAGCATAAGCTGTATCACTTGATACAGCTTATGCTTTTCGTCGCAATTTCTGCTCATAATTTTTTTGAAGAAAATGGGTGTTTTCAGGTTAAAATGGTATTACAGGTTTATTAGGATGACAGTTGATTTTGTTTTAATGGATAACCATCAAAATTATCTTAACTAAAATTCGTGAATTGTCTTGTGGAGTAAAACTTGTCCATTAAAAATATGGCTGGAAATGGGGCAAGTAAATTTACTGGTTTTGGAGGTGTAATTTAAGTTTTGAAATGGTGGAGATAAGCGGGTTCGAACCGCTGACCCCCTGCTTGCAAAGCAGGTGCTCTACCAACTGAGCTATATCCCCGAGATTCACTTAAAAAATTCTCTGAAAAATTCCCTAAAAAATTTTTAGGAAAAAAGAATAAAGAAGAGGTGGCGCAAGATAAGTGTGAAAACCAATTTGTCAAAATATTTTTTTAATAAAATTAAAAATCGTGAAAAGTTTTATTCGTAAAAAAATTATTATCGGTAAAAAAGCCTTCAGTTTAATTGAGCTATCTGTAGCAATCGTGGTTCTTTCTATCGTAGTTGCGGGAATGTTGTCCGTTTCAACTAATGCGGTGATTAATGATAAAACCAAGAAAAGCAAAGATAATATAGATCTGATTTATAGCGCTTTAGGAACTTATTTGTTAAAAAATGGTGCCATGCCATGTCCAGCGCCGATAACATCTGCTAGATCAACAGATGTTAATTATGGATATGCTACTGGATCTTCTGGAATATGTGCAGATCAAGATGGGGTATATAGTCATCAAAATTCAGTTTATGGCATGGTTCCAGTTAAAAATCTTGGTCTTGCAAGTGATGTGGCGGAAGATGGTTTTGGCAATAAATTTGGATATCTTATTTATAAAGATTTTACTAGTTCTTCTTTTGGAACTGCTAGTTCAAATGCCAGAGGAATTGATATTAAAAATAATACTACTTCTTTAGTTGCTTCAACAGAATTGGCGATGTTTGCTATTATAAGTTATGGTGCAAATAAATATGGTGCTTTTAATGCTAATTCGGGATCTCAAAATTCTGCTTCCACTCTTGCTGCAGAGCAGGCTAACTATCCTACAAATCTTACAGATGAATCGGTAAATACTGCTGCATTTTCTACTTCTACAACAGATAAAATCACAATAAACGCTTCTTCTGCAACCACTTCATCTGTTTTTGATGATATCGTATTTTTCAAAACCAGAAATGACATGGTGCGGGATTTTAACGCATTATTTTTGATTAAATGTCCAGTAGTTCCAGATTCTGCTGGTGCTAATTCTGTTACTTTTGGTGGTACTTATTTTGCTTGGTCAAATGGTGCTGGAACATATGGTGGTGAATATGGTGAAGCTGCTACTTCCAGTACTGAATGTCCGACTGGCTGGAAAACAACTGTTAAATGGCCAACCAGAAGATGTGGTGCATTTGGTCAATGGGAAGCTGGGGGAACAAATCCTACTAATATTGCGGCACCATGTACTCAATAAATAAAAATTAGAACCAAAATTGATGAAAAATATTTTAAAAAAGAATCAAAAAAGAGCTTTTAGTTTAACAGAGATGGCAATTGTGATTACGATTATTTCAGTTTTTATCGCTGGAGTTATGACTGCTGCAGTTGGAATTACTAACAGTTCTAAGGCTACTGTTACTAAAAATAGAATGAATGAAATTTACAAGGCTTTAGGAAATTACGCGGCGGCACATGGTAGATTGCCATGTCCAGCGCCAGTGACTGATATTAAGGGTGTGGCTAATTATGGTAATAATCAAACTAATGGGCTTGGTAGTTGTTATTATATAACTACTAATACTGCAGTTGTTACTGGAGCTTATGCTTCAACAGCTGTATCTACTCTAATGTATGGTATGATTCCTGTGCAGAATCTAAAACTTAGTAGTGAAATGGCGGAAGATGGTTTTGGTACTAAATTTGGTTATGTTATAGATAGAAGATTTACGGGGTTTAATGAGAATGGAAATAGTAATAATTTTAAAAATGGCCCTGAGAGTTCGGTTATTACGATAAATGAAGTTGGAAGCGCGACTGAAACTGTTACTAATGGTGCGGCTTTTGTAATTATAAGTTATGGTGCAAATAAAAAAGGTGGCTTTAATGCTTCTGCAAGTACGCAAAATGGAAGATCTGCTGATACTGATGAGTTAAGCAATGATATAGGAACTACAGCGGCTCCAAATTTTGATGCTACATTTGTGGCTTCATCAGATAAAAGTGATGTTTTTGATGACATTCTTTTTTATAAAACTAAAAAAAATATTATGACGGATTTTGATTTATTGTCTTTAGTGCCATGTGCAGCTGTAACTGGAGGTGTTGTTACTTATTCAAGTCCAACGCTAGATGTTTATGTTAATGATTCTACTGGCAACATTGCATCTTGGCCAGAAACTCCATACGGACAAGTTGCTGTTTCTAGTTCAGCTTGTGATAGAAGTATATCTAGTTATAACAGAACGGTAGTATATCCTACAAAAAAATGTGGTCCTTTTGGAGTTTGGCAAGCTGGTGCTATTGACTCTTGTCAGTAGCTGAGAGATTTGTAGCTAAATCACCCTTCCGCCGCATTCGTGGCTCCCTCCCTCTTTTTCAAAGAGGGCTTGCTGCGTTTAGCCCTCTTTGAAAAAGAGGGTGGATAACTGCGAAGCAGTCAGACGGGTGATTTAACTATGCTAAATTTGAGAACTTAATTATTTTTTTAATCAAAACAAACATAAAAACTTATGAAGTCTATTTTCTTAAGAAAGTTTAAAATAAATTATAAATCAGCTTTCAGTTTAATTGAGCTCTCAATAGTAATTCTTATTGTATCAATATTAATAACTGGTGCTTTGGCGGTTTCGGTTAGCAAGATGAATAGTATGAAAGTTGAAGCTGCACAAAAGCGTATTGATACTATTTATAAGGCTCTAGGATTATATCTAACTACCAACGGCAACGGTAGACTTCCATGTCCTGCGTCAATGCTAACAATAAAAACGAACAGTTCTAATTATGGAGAAAGTTCAGGAGCTGCAGGAACTTGCTCTTCAAGTGGAGTGTATATTTCTACTGTTAATACAAATCTAGTTTATGGCATGGTTCCAGTTAAAGATTTGGGTTTGGGCACTGATTTTGCTGAAGATGGTTTTGGAAATAAGCTTTCTTATGTTGTTGATAAGAGATTTACTAGTTCCTCAACTTTTGGTCTTAGTGCTAGTAATAGCGGACTGATGACAGTAAAAGAAATAACAAGTGCTGGGTCAGATCAAGTAAATACCACAGGAGCTATTTTTCTAATAATTAGTCATGGAGCCAATAAATCTGGTGCATTTAATGCTAATTCTGAATCTCAAAATACTAGATCATATGATGCTGATGAGATGAGTAACGACTTAGACAGTATAACAACTCCAGCTTTTGATGCCACATTTGTTAAATCTACAAAAAGGAGCAATGTTTTTGATGATACAATTTTTTATAAAACTAGAAATGCTCTTGTAACTGATTTTAACGCTTTGAGTCTTATTCCTTGTGAAGCTAGTGGCATTAATAATAACGATGTTACATATGGGGCTACCACTATGACTTGGCCTTCTTCATCTTATGGTAAAATTGTGTCAGCAAACGAAACATGTCCAACTGGTTATACTGGTTCAGTTAAGAAGCCTACAAAAAAATGTGGTGCTTATGGGGTATGGGAAGTTGGTGCAATTAGATCTTGCGCTGAAAATGGGTAAAAATACCTGCGATCTAACCGAAACATGTCCAACTGGTTATATCGATTGTTTCAGATTGTTTGGGCATAGTTGCCTAATTTTTTAATAAATAAAAGAAATGAAATTTATATTTCTAAAAAAAATATTTAAAAGAGCTTTCAGTTTAATTGAGCTTTCAATTGTTATTATAATCATCTCAATTTTGCTTTCTGGCGCATTATCAATTGCCACAAGCACTACAAATAGTGCTAAAATCAAAACCACCAACAATAATATTGATGAAATTTACAAAGCTTTAAAAGTCTACCTACTTGCAAATAATAGACTTCCTTGTCCTGCACCAATAACTGCAATAAAAGCAAGCAGTACTACTTATGGAGAAAGTGCAGTAAATTATGGAACTTGTTCTGCAAGTGGTATTTACACTTCTGCCACTTCAACAAATGTAGTTTATGGTATGGTTCCTGTTAAAGATTTAGGACTAAGTATTGATATGGCTGAAGATGGTTATGGAAGTAAGCTTGCTTACATTGTGGATAAAAGATTTACCAACTCCTCAACTTTTGGTCTTAGTGCTAGTAATAGCGGACTGATGACAGTAAAAGAAATAACAAGTGCTGGGTCAGATCAAGAAAATACCAGAGAAGCTATTTTTCTAATAATTAGTCATGGAGCTAATAAATCTGGTGCATTTGGCGTTAATTCAGCAACGCAAAATACCGCTTCTGATGATGGTAAGGAACAACTTAATTATGCTGTTCCAACAGGTGATGAAACTGCAAGTATTGGAAATACATTTTATTATAGGGCGGGGAATAGTGATGTTTTTGATGATGTGGTTTTTTATAAGACTAGAAACATGATGGTCACAGAATCTAATGCTTTTAATATAATTAGTTGTCCAGCTTTAGCTGGAACCAGTAGCGGTATTTCTTATGGTGGTACTTACATGACTTGGGGTGAAGGTAAATATGGTCAGATCGTTACTGCTAACTCTTTATGTCCAACGGGTTATAGAGCGACTGTTAAATATCCTACTAAAAGATGCAATACTTTTGGTCAATGGCAAGATGGCGTTGTGGATCCATGTACTGAGAGTAATATTAGTGTTATTTCATCAGAATGCACTGGCGGCACTATTACTGATATTACGGTTAATGGAATAGCATATAAAATTCACACTTTTACAGCGTCTGGAACTTTTAATTGTACAACCAGTATAACTGCCGATATTTTAGTAGTTGGCGGAGGAGGTGGCGGCGGCGGAAATGGAGGTGGTGGCGGCGGCGGAGGAGGAGTTATCGAAAGAACTTCGTTTACAATACCTAGTGGAAATCGTAGTGTTGATGTTGGTGGAAAGGGAATTGGTAATAATACATCTGCATATTCCTCACTGGGAAATGGAGGCTTTTCAAGATTTGAGGGCATTGATTCTGCTATTGGGGGGGGTGGTGGTGCAAGTAAAGTATTTACTTCTAGTACTGGTGGAGGTGTTGGTTATAATGGAGGCTCTGGCGGTGGGGGAACTAGTGCTACAAGTATTGGTACTCAGTCAAATAAGGGATCAGGAGTTTTTGGTCAAGGAAGTGATGGTGGCTCAGGTTATACTGATGCTGGCTTTGGTGCTTCAGGTGGTGGTGGTGGTGGCAAAAGTTCTAATGGGACAAATGCTGCATACCGTCAAGGAGGTGCTGGGGGTAATGGACATACAAGTTCAATCAGTGGAACACCCTATGTTTATAGTTCTGGCGGTGGAGGTGGTCGCAGTGGTGCAGCCTTTATTGACCCGAGTGGTTTAGCAGGAAGTGGTGCTGGTATAGGTGGTAGAGGTAGTAGTATTTGTTGTAGTCTACCGGGTGGCAACGCAACTAGCTATGGATCTGGCGGTGGTGGTGGTGGACAAACAACTTCTGGAGGAAATGGAAAAGAAGGTATTGTGATTATCAGATATAGAAAATAATGAAAAATATTATTTAATACTTTTAGATTTTTATTCTTAATAAAGAGACTGTCACAAAATCAACACAACAACACCTAAATAAATCTCAAGAAATATTCAAGAATCCCTTGTCATTCAACCTAATTTATTTAAAATAATAACCACTTAAAGCCTCTTTTATCTGCCTCTAGTAAGGTTTCATAAAAAGTTATTTTAACAAATTTAGTAATTGAAGAAATACTAATAGTGTCTAATAATTTGGTAAAGAAAGATCATCCTTACCGCATAATGCTTTCAACTATCAATTTTTATGGACTTGCAAAAAACATTTCCAATATCAAAACAATCAAGTTGGAAGTTCTGGTTGCAGCGTTGATGATTGCCTTAAAATATTATAGCATACCAAACTAAAAAATAAAATTCATGACAACTCTATTTGATTTTCTACAAGTTGGAGATTTAACTTTGCCAAACCGTCTTGTAATGTCGCCTCTTACCAGAATGCGCAGCAAACAACCCGGTGACATTCCGCAAGAAATAAATGTAAAATATTATGCACAAAGATCGTCAGCAGGTTTAATAATTTCAGAAGCAACACAAATTAGTCAACAAGGAAAAGGCTATCCGGCAACTCCGGGAATTTATTTGGATGAACAAATTGAAGGCTGGAAAAAAGTTACAAGGGCGGTTCATGAAAAAGGTGGTAGAATTTTTCTGCAACTTTGGCATGTGGGTAGAATTTCTCACCCATCGCATCAACCAAATGAAGAGCTTCCTGTTGCCCCTTCTGCTATTGCTGCAAAAAATAGTGGAACATATACTGCGGAATTTAAGTCAACACCAATTGTTACGCCACGCGCTCTTGAAACTGAAGAAATAGAAGGCATTGTTGCTGATTTTAAAAAAGCTGCACAAAATGCTAAGATGGCTGGTTTTGATGGTGTTGAAGTTCACGGGGCAAACGGATATTTACTTGATCAATTTTTGCAAGATGGTTCAAATAAGAGAACTGACCAATATGGCGGTTCAATTGAAAATCGGGCGCGTTTTTTATTTGAAGTAATGGATGCTGTAATTTCAGTTTGGGGTGCTGGCAGGGTAGGGGTGCGTTTATCGCCTTACGGAACCTTCAACGATGTTAGCGATTCTGATCCAGAAAAATTATTCTCTTATGTTTTAGAGCAATTAGATGAAAGAAAAATTGCTTTTGTAGATTTAATTGAGCCAAGATCATCAAGTGCTGGAGGTGAAGATTCTGAAGTAAAAAATGCTCCAAATACTGCAGATATTTTTCGCAAAAAATTTAAAGGCGTGTTGATTTCAGCTGGTGGATATGACGCAAAATTGGCAAAAGAAGCAGTTGCAAGTGGCAAAACTGACGCTGTGGCTTTTGGCAGATATTTTATTTCAAATCCCGATTTACCTAGAAGAATTAAAGAGGGAAAAGAATTGAACAAATATAATCGTGCCACATTTTATGGTGGCGGAGAAGTTGGTTATACCGACTATCCTTTTTTAGACTAGATTTTATATACCAAAGCAACATTTATTAGTTGTCTTGGGTATAACTAAATAAACTATTACACTTCAGTTGTCATTCCCGCAAAGGCGGGAATCCAGATTAATCCCCACTGGATTCCCGCCTTCGTGGGAATGACAACGATGTTCATTAATAATAGAAGTATAGATAGTTTATTTGGTGTAGTTTTTATTTTAATTAGCCAAATGCCAGTAAAATCAAAGTCCCAAATCATATTTTTAACCTTTCTCGCTCTTCCTCTTTCATTTGTTGGTATTCCAATTTATTTGAATATCAGCGATTTTTATGCGCGTAGTTTTGATCTAAATTTAGCATTAATTGGGTTTTTGCTAATTTTTATTCGAGCTTTTGATGCCTTACAAGATCCAGTTATAGGTTGGCTTTCAGACCACTTAGCATCTAAAAAAATTACGCGGCACAAAATTATTACTTTTGCTTCAATATTCTTATCTTTAAGTTTTTATTTAATTTTTAATCCCCCACTTACTCTTTCACAAAATGCTGCAATTGCTTGGTTTGTAATGACCTTGTCCCTTACTTACACCTGCTTTAATTTCATCACTATCAACTTTGAATCTTTAGCTGCAATAAGCGCTCAAAATGATTCGCAGCGTATTACAATTAATTCATACAAAGAGTTTTTTGGAATTCTGGGAATGATTTTGGCATTTATTTTACCAGCCATTTTATCACAGTTTTTTGCTTTTAGTTTAAGCAAAAGCTATACCGCCTTAAGCCTTGTATTTGCGGTCTTAATTCTGTTTTCAACTTTAGTTTTTTTGCCGCGCCTAAAAAATGATTTAGTAAATTTTTCTACCACAAAATCACCAAGTTTTTCTAATGTTTTAAAAGATAAAAAGTTTTTATTCTTTTTAACATTATTTGTTGCCAACTCTGTTGCAGTAAGCCTTCCTGCTGCTAATTTAAATTTCTTTATCCGCGATATTTTGCATGATGAAAAAAATCTTGGCTGGTTTTTGTCAATTTATTTTCTTTCAGCCTGTTTATTTATTCCGCTTTGGAAAATTATATTTAAACGCTTTGGCATTGTGCAAACATGGATTTGTTCAATTGCATTTTCTGTTCTTACCTTTCTTTTTGCCTATTTTTTAAAGGCCGAAAATTCGCTTTATTTTTACGCTGTATGTTTTTTTTCAGGAATGTTCTTGGGGCCAGATTTAATAGCTCCTCCAATAATTTTGGCACAACTAACACAAAATAAAAAACAACTTGTGTCTTCTTATTTCTCTATGTGGAATATGGCAGTTAAGTTTGGTTTGATGATTGCAGCTTCTGGAAGCTTAATCATCTTATCTTATTTTGGTTATCAGCCTGCAAATAGTAGTTCAGAAGGTTTGCAAGCGGTGGCATTTTTTTATGCTGCGTTGCCATGCTTGCTGAAAATTTTGGTAATAACTCTTCTTTTTAAATGGAAAAAATATGAAAATTAAAAAAACTTTAATCACTATGTCACTAATATCTTCTTTAGGCTTTTTATTTAGTTGTGCCAACTCTGATCCAAAAATTTACGAAAAAAACTCTCCTAAATTGGATATCAGAAATTACTTGAGTGGAAACCTTGAAGCGGAAGGAATTTTACAAGATCGTGCAGGCAAGGTAATCAAAAGCTTTACTGTAAAAATGAATGGAACTTGGAAAGGTAATAATGGAAAATTAGCTGAAGATTTTGTGTTTTCTGATGGCAAAAAAGATCATCGTGATTGGGAAATTACAATGCTTGATGACAATAATTTTACAGCAAAAGCCCATGATACAGTTGGAATTGCCAAAGGTCAGCAATATGGCAACGCTGTGAAAATGGCTTATGTTTTAAGCGTTGATGTTGATGGTAAAAAATATGACATCTCTTTAACTGACTGGATTTATTTGGTTGACTCAAAAACAGCAATTAATGTTTCTAAAATGACAAAATTTGGATTCACTGTGGGCACTTTAACAATTTCTTTTACAAAGCTTTAGATGAAAAAAACTTGCTGGATTATAGGCGCCAGCCAAGGAATTGGCGAGGCGTTGGCAAAAAGCTATTATGCTCAAGGTTTTAACTTGGCAATTTCAGCGCGCAACCTTGAAAAACTTGAACAAATTAAAGAACAGTTTTTGCTATTAGAAAAAAAGTCTCAAGAGATTTTTGTTAATAAAGTTGATGTTGTTGATGTTAATTCTTTGGCAGAGGCGCGCGATAAAATTTTAGAAAATTTTGGTCAAATTGATTTGGTAATTTTCTGTTCAGCTGTTTACCAGCCAACATCTGTAATTGATTTTGATTTGATGGCTGCAAAACAAACTATTGATATAAATTTAAACGGATTTTTGAATTTACTAAATGTTATTACACAGCAAATGATAAAGCAAAAAAGTGGTCAAATTGCTGTTATTGCAAGTGTTGCTGGATATTGCGGATTGCCTAAGTCTTTTGCTTATGGCGCTTCTAAAGCCGCTTTAATAAATTTATGCGAAGGAATTTATCCAGAATTACAAAAGCACGGAATTTCCATTTCGGTAATTAATCCCGGATTTGTAAAGACGCGCTTAACTGATAAAAATTCTTTTAAAATGCCATTTATAATTTCTGTGAAAAGCGCTGCCGAAGAGATTGTGAAAGGATTGCAAAAAAGACAATTTGAAATTCACTTTCCAAAAAAATTTACATTTTTTCTAAAAGTTTTGCGTCTTTTGCCTTACAGGGTTTTCTTTTTTATAACTAAGAAAATTGGTTAAGAACCTGTTCAAGATCTTTTTTAACCTCAGATTTTGACATGTTTTTAGCATTTTTTTAACAAAATTATGACTAGTATCTGGATATACTTGGAGTAATAACAATTATCACAATTAAATATACATTTGAGCTTCATCTTTTTGGTCTAAAATTTAGAAAAAAAACCTTCTGTATATCCTGATACAGGCGGTTTTTCTTCTAAATTTTATCCTCAAAAATCTTTCGCTCAAATGTATATTTAATTGTGATAATTGGTATAATTTTGTTAAAAAATAAGCAAAAACAGGGTGAAATTTGAGGTTAAAAAAGATTTTTAACAGGTTCTTAGAAAATGAATAAACCAAAAATTGCCATAATCGGTTCAGGCATATCTGGCTTGTCTTGCGCTTATTTTCTTTCTGAAAAATACAGTGTAAAAATTTTTGAAAAAAACAACTATTTGGGCGGGCATTCTAATACCGCAACTGTTGATTATGACGGTAAAGAAATTTCAGTAGATACTGGTTTCATTGTTTTTAATCACGAAACTTATCCTAATTTAAAAAGCTTTTTTAAGTTGCTTGATGTGGCTTATGAAAAAAGTAATATGTCTTTTGCAGTCAAAATTGACAATGGTTCATTTGAATATGCTGGAACAAATTTAGTTACAGTTTTTGCTCAAATTAAAAATGCTTTTAACCCACAATTTTTAATTATGTTGCGCGACATTATGCGCTTCAACAAAAAGGCAATCAACATTCTTGAACAGCCCTTTAACGCCAATTATACCTTACAAAACTTGCTTGATGATTTGGGTGTAAAAAAATATTTTCGTGAATTTTATTTATTACCAATGTCAGGGGCAATTTGGAGTTGTCCACTTGAAACTATTTTGGCTTATCCAGCGCAAAGTTTTGTTGCTTTTTTCAAAAATCACGGGCTTTTAACGGTTGCAAACCAGCCACAATGGTACACGGTAAGTGGCGGGTCAAAAGAATATGTTAAAAAAATTGCTAACAAAATTGGTCAAAATTCAATTTCACTTAATGACGAAGTAATTTCGGTGGAAAGGATTGGTGAAAAGGTTTGCGTGAAGTCAAAAAAAGGCGAAGAGCTTTTTGACTTTGTATTTTTTGCTTCACATGGAAATCAAGTTTTGCCGCTTTTAAAAAACGCCAGCGCGGCTGAAAAAGAAATTTTTTCTACTTTCAAATATCAACAAAATTTAGCGGTTTTGCACCGCGATTCTTCTTTAATGCCAAACGCCAGAAAAGCTTGGTCTAGCTGGGTTTATAGCAATAATTCTAAAAATAAAAACCAGCAAATATCAATTACTTATTGGATGAATAATTTGCAAAATATTGACGCTAAATATCCGCTTTTTGTAACGCTAAATCCATCACAAGAAATTGCCAAAGAGAAAATTTTTGCTTGTTTTAATTACGAACATCCAATTTTTGATTCACAGGCGGTTTCTTCTCAATCTAGGATTGACGAGATTCAAGGGGTTGATAAAATATTTTTTTGCGGTGCTTATCAAAAAAATGGTTTTCATGAAGATGGAATTTCTTCTGCCATTTTGGCAATTAATAAACTGAAAATTTTTGCACCATGGCAATCATAAATTCAGCTTTTCTTTGTTCTGCTAAGGTAATGCACAAAAGGCTTATACCAGTTGTAAACCAATTTGCTTATAGTGTTTTTTATTTGTGTTTTGACATTTCTCAAAGTGATAAAATTTCTTCTAAATTTTTATCTCTAAATAGTTTTAATCTTTTTTCTTTTTACAATAAAGATCACGCCAAAAGAGACGGTTCAAGCCTTCAAGAATGGATTAATGAAATTTTAAGCAAAAAAAATTTACAGCAAAAAGTTAAAAAAGTTTTTCTTTTAAGTTATCCTCGTGTTTTGGGATATGTCTTCAGTCCAGTTAGCTTTTGGTTTTGTCTTGATGAAAATGAAAGGCCAATTGCAATTTTATCGGAAGTGAATAACACTTTTGGCGAAAATCATAATTACTTAATTTTTAATGCCGACCACTCACCAATTGATGAAAATGAATGGTTTGAGACTAAAAAAGAATTTCATGTTTCACCTTTTATTTTAGTGGAAGGAAAATATAAATTTCGTTTCATTTTTAATCAAAAGTCAATTGCTGTATGGATTGATTATTATGCCAAAAATTCTGAAAAAACTTTACTAACAAGTGTGGTTTGTAAAAAAGAAAAACTCTCTGATGCTTCCTTGATTAAGGCTTTTCTTTACATTCCACTAATGACTGTAAAAGTAATTTTTCTTATTCACTGGCAGGCGCTAAAACTGCTTTTTAAAAAAAATAAATATATTTCAAAGCCAAAAAAAATGGCGCATAATTTTACCTCTAATAATGAATAAAAATTACGATTTAATTTGGCAGGCGCTAAGTGGCGTAAGCTGTGGTTCTCTTAAAATAAAGCTTCCCGACGGTTTAGAAAAAAACTTCACTGGAACTAATGCTGGGCCAAATGCTGAAATGACAATAAAAGATTATAATTTTATCGATTCTGTTATTGCTGGGGGAGATGTGGCGCTGGGCGAGGGCTATATGCAAAATTTGTGGGAAAGTGATGATTTGGAAAAGTTACTTACTTTTTTTACTCTAAATGCCCATGCTTTGGAAGATTTTTTTCACGCCAGAAGATTTCAGGCTTTGGTACTTTTTATCAAAAGTTTTTTAACCAAAAATACAAAACGCGGCAGCAAAAAAAATATTGAAGCGCATTATGATTTGGGAAATGATTTTTATCAACTTTGGCTTGATGAAACCATGACTTATTCAAGCGCTCTGTTTGACAATGAATTGTTTGATTTAAAGGCTGCGCAGCATAGAAAATATCAAAATATTTTACAAAAATTAAATACAGGATCAATATTAGAAATTGGTTGTGGTTGGGGTGGATTTGCAGCTGAGGCTGCGCAAAAAAACCACCAAGTAACATGTCTTACAATTTCTCAAAAACAAAAAATTTATGCCCAAAGCCGCCTACAAAAAATTGGCGTGCAAGATTTGGTAAAAATTAAACTGCAAGATTATCGCGAAGAAACAGAAATTTATGACAATGTGGTTTCAATTGAAATGTTTGAAGCCGTTGGGCAAGAATATTGGGATAAATATTTTCAGGTTCTAAAAACTTGCTTAAAACCTTGTGGTAAGGCGGTTCTGCAAATTATTACTATTGATGAACAGGTTTTTAAAGATTATGTAAATCGGGTTGATTTTATTCAAAAACATATTTTTCCGGGTGGTGTTTTGCCTTCAAAAAGCATAATTCGTCAACTTGCAGCAAAGCATGGCTTCAAATTAAAAAGTGAATTGGCTTTCGGCGAAGATTATGCCAAAACCCTTTTGATATGGCTTGAAAGCTTTGACAAAAAATATTCAGAAATAACAACTCTTGGTTTTTCAAAAGAATTTATTCGTAAATGGCGTTTTTATTTATCTTACTGCGCCGCAGGTTTTAGGGCAAAAAGAACTGATGTTGTGCAATTTGAATTAGAAAAAATTTAGATGAAAAATTTTATTTTAAAAACGCTGATTTTTTTATTTCTAAGCAGCAAAGTTTTTGCTGCAGAAGTTCCGCAAGTGGTTGCCAAAAACTTTCAAACTCCTTTCTTAATTGGCTCTTCAAGACTTAATTTTATTGGATTTAAGGTTTATGACATTGCACTTTGGTCAGAAGATAAAAATTTTTCTTACAACAAAAAATTTGCCATTTTCATTCGTTATGACATGAATTTTTCTAAAGAAGATTTAGCTAAAAAATCAATTGAAGAAATTGAAAGGCTTCATGTTTTAAGCAGCGAAGAGCGCAAAAATTATTTGATGCAACTAACAAAAATTTTCAGCTCGGTTAAAAAAGGCGATGAAAAATTAGCAATTTTTTCACCAAATCAAGGTGTAGAAATGTTCTACAACAACAATTCAACCGGCAAACTCACCAACCCCAAACTGGCAAGGCTTTTTGTAGATATTTGGTTGGATGAAAAAGGTTCTTATCCAAAAGTGACGAGGGAAATTTTGGGGAAGTAGATTTTGTGGTTTGGCATGGTGTTTTTTAACATTTTTAACTGATCTTTAGCGCTGAGGTATTTAGCAAAATTTACCAAACAAAAGGTCGGGTTTGCAAAACCCGACCAGCGCTGGAGACTAAAAAGAGTTGGCGGTTTTGGTTTTAGATTACATTGCAGGAATGACTGATCGTTTTGCAATATCTACCGCCCCTAACCCCTCCTTATCAAGGAGGGGAACTGCTCCTAGTCTGTTGGCATCCCCCTCCTTGATAAGGAGGGGTTAGGGGCGGTAGATAACAATCATTCTGACTAAAACCTAAACCACCTCAAACCTGCAACTAAACCCCCGAAATATCTTCCTAGTGCTGGTCGGGTTTGCAAAACCCGACCAGCACTGAGGTGTTGGGTGTTAGAATTTAACACTTTATCTTACACTTATCACCTTATTCAAACTCAGGAATTTTGCTCATATTTTCTACCTAAACAATTTCACATACCCTTCAAACACAAAATTACGATTGCGTTTTTGGCCTGTTATTTCCTTCAAAATTCCTAACTTCACAAAATCATCGATTAGACGAAGAGCGGTTGAGATGTTGATTTTGAAAAGCTTTACTACATCAGCGCTGTCAACCATTGGGCTTGAATAAAGATGCTGCAAAAACTCTCTCGCCATTTCTTGTTTTTTGCCAAGTTTGGCAATTTTTGTTTCGGCTTCACTGCGCAGCTTGATGATATTTTTAAAAGTTTGAATTGAGTTTTCAGAAGTTGCGCGCACGCCTTCCAAAAAGAATTTCAGCCATTGAACTAAATCATTGTGGGTTCTAACGCGCGTTAAATTGTCGTAATAAAGCGAGCGGTGTTTTTCAAAAAAGTCTGACAAATAAAGAGTTGGCTTCGTTAGCAAATCATTGCTCACCAAATAAAGCGTAATCAACAAGCGCCCAATTCGGCCGTTACCGTCAAGAAAAGGGTGAATGGTTTCGAATTGATAATGGGCGATGCCAATTTTGATTAGTTGGGGAATTGTCAAATTTTCGTTGTGTAAAAACTTTTCTAAATCAGCCATTAAATCATCCACTGAAGAATCATGCGGCGGAATAAAAACGGCGTCGCGCAAACTCGCACCACCAATCCAGTTCTGGCTCTTACGAAATTCACCGGGAGTTTTGCGATTTCCACGCACGCCTTGCATCAAGCTTTTATGGGCTTGTTTTAGCAAACGATTGCTCAGCGGAAGCCTATCCAAAGCCTTAATCGATTGATTCATTACTTCAACATAATTATGCACTTCAAGCCAATCATCCTTCTTTTCAGCTTCGATATATTCTTCTTTTTGCACCGCATCATCAATATTAGTCTGCGTTCCCTCAATTCTGCTGCTCTTCGTTCCCTCTTTCAAAATGTGCATTTTGATGAAGAAATCGACATCAGGAATTAGCTGAGAAAAAGCGTTAAGCTCGCCAAGTTTAATATCTGCTTGGCTCAACAAAAGTTGCAGCTCAGCATTATCAACCAGCCACTCGGTATTTATTAAAGAAGGTTCAAAGCTTTTATACTGAAAACGCTGAACCAACTTGCCTGATTTGAAATTAGTAATGCTCATAAATTGTTTAAAAATTGATTTGTGGCAATTATGAATATCATTACTTGTATTTAAAGAGGTTTTATGCAATTTTTATAGTTATTAATTTCATTTAACCAATTTCTCAAAATGACGAAGGTCAATAAAGTAAGATCCGAAAACGATAATAGAATGCTTTGGATACGAAATATAGAGAGCATAAAAGAATCAGATCGCCTTTGTTTCCCAATGCTGGTCGGCATTTGCAATGCCGACCTATGTTTGCTAAAATTACAAAAGTTAAAAAATCTTGATAAGGAGGGGTTAGGTGAGGTAAACAAAACAACTTCGGCGCTCTTTATGCAATCATTGCCTATAACTAAAAATCTTCCTCTTACAAATATCTTCAGTAATTTTCAAAATCTTCACCACACTATTAGATAAAATTTCTAAATCTTCTCTCGAAATTTTATGCTTTGGATCATATCTTCCGCCAATATAAGTGTTCAGTCCCCTTGAATAATGAACAGGATTTTGATAAAAAATAGTTGGGTTATTTTTGAACTTTTCAGTTAAGAATGCAAATGGTGTTTTAAAGTTAAGGGATTTTAATTTTTTTGCAAAAT
>Ga0214919_10003224_pt1 | contig 24907 bp, 18 predicted proteins | sample LL1503_MetaG_FD_177994 | JGI IMG/M metagenome (GOLD analysis project Ga0214919, IMG submission 177994) | Freshwater microbial communities from Lake Lanier, Atlanta, Georgia, United States - LL-1503 | ecosystem: Environmental > Aquatic > Freshwater > Lake | place: USA: Georgia | collected... | reverse complement strand
ACAGGCGACACAGCCCTGCTTAGTGAAGAGCTGTTCGCCTTGCTTTACTTTGCCATGGCCCTTGAGCGCGACGGCCGTGACATCGGCGAGGTCGAGCTGCGCGATCTTCTTCCCCTTGCGGGCGAGTACTTTCTTACCCTCCTCAAGGGCGGCTTTCGCGGCGTTGTTCTGTAGGGCGTTGTCGCCCTTCATGCCAGCCTCAAGCTGCTTGTCGAAACCCGTCAGGCCGAGATCGGTGATAGCGTAGAAGAAGCCAAGGTCGCGGGGATTTTTATTCACCAGAGCCTGCACCTGCTTTTTCTGATCGGGCTTCGATAACGGACTATTGAGCACGTTGAAGAGCGCCTTCCACAGGATGGTCGAGGTAGCATCATCCGCACCATCGGCCAGCGCGCGCAGCTTACCAACCTGCTTGAAGCGGGCGGAATCATAGACGAATTCGTTCACGAACTGCAGGGCCTCGCTGGAGGCGGATGCGTCCTTAGACCACACTCCAAGGATCTTCAGTCGGTTGGGGAAATACGGGTCGCCATTGTCCCCTTGAGCGGTGTCGATCACGTGGAGCGCCTTAAAGCAGTCGACTTTTTCCGGCCACGGCCGCTTAGCCTGGACGGCGGCGTCGGTAAGAAGAAGCACGTCGGACGGACGCAGATTATTGGACGCCATCGCGAGACGAAGCGGATCGATACCTGCGAGTTTCAGCGCGGAGATTGCGATACGATTCTTGGAGAGGATTTCGAGCGAGGCGATACGCTGGTTGCCGGGCAACTTCGGATAGGCGGCTTCGATAGCCTCATGAATGCGCGGAGTGGCGGACCATTCGACCGGATCAAAATAAGGGCCGCGGTCATCCGGGCGAGTGCTCCACCAATCCTTATAGTTCCAAGGCTTCTCGACGTGGTAAAGACGGGCGAGGGCGCCGACGGCACCGACGCGCGTAGCTTCGTCGCCATTCTGGGAGAGTGCGATCACACCATCGACCGAGGCGTCGGTATGGAGCGCTTGCAGGACGCGGAAGGCGATATAACGCTTGGCGGGTTCTGAGGCGGCCTCGAGGGCAGCTTTCTCGTCGCCCAGCTTGATCAGCGCATTGATCGCGGTGTGCGTCAGTCGGTAATGGGCACCTTCCTCGAGCTTGGATTCGTCGGTTGGCCAAGTGGCGGCCGCGGCGATGATCGCAGCGGAAGTATCCTTGGCACCGAGACGCTGAAGGCCGACGAGGGCTTGCAGACGGACGCGCGGATCCGCATCCTTAAGTGCGTTGATGAACGGCTGCGTGGGCACGCCGTCGAGTTGCGAAGCGCGATCGGCAAGGGCGCGGAGGGCATACTCGCGTACGGCGGTGTCTTTAACCAGACCGACGAGAGCCTCATTGGCCTTGGCACCGAGCATCTGCTTATAAGTGAAGAGCGCAGCGATGCGGGAGTAGAGGGCTTCATGCGTGTCGGTGGCGACGGCCAAGACGGCGGGGGCCTGATCGGCGTGGTCGTTCTCAATAAGACGACGCGAAGTCTCGAGACGCTGCACCGCGCTCTTGGAGCGGAGCAAGCCAGGGAGATCGGCGGCGGCGGCCTTGGTCACGTCGACGTACTTGTTAGGCGTCGTGCCGACCGGCAGAATCTGCTGGATGAGACCGACCTGTTTGCCGGGGCCGTTGTAACTGAAGCGACCGTCGCGCCAATCGGCGAAGTAGAGCTTCGAATTAGCGTCGACTTCGAGGTCGATCGCGTGCGGAGCCTTCTCGAAGACCTCCTGCTGGGCGACGAACGTGGCCTCAAAAGGCTTGATTGGGTGGCGATGCAGCGTGCCCGTCGTCCAATCGCAGGTGAATAAGGATTCGCCGTAGTTTCCAGGGAAACCGGGTTCGCTCAGATAAAGCGCGCCGGTACCGGAACCACCGCCGTAATCCGCGAGAGGCAAGGCCAGCTCGTCGATGAAGTTCTTGTAAAGGCGAGGATAGCCCGGATTAGCGAGCGACGTGAAGTGGTGGAAGCGCGTGTTCCATCCCTTGCCGTCGTTAGTGTTGTCGCGGGAGAAAATATCCATCGCCGGAGAGATCGCGATATCGACGATATTACGGGTCATCTCCGAATAGATCTCGAGCTCGGAGCCGTCAGGGCGAACGCGCAGAACGCCACCACCGTAGAGCGTGACACGTTTGCCGTCGCGACCCTTGGCCCCGTCCATATCCTTGAGGAGGCCGGCGCCGAAATCGCCGACGGCGATATAGAGCCAGCCATCGATGCCCATGCGGCAGCTGTTCGTGGTGTGGTCGGCACCTCGGGGGTGCTCGATACCGCCGCCGAGGCCCTCGACGAGGACGATTTCCTCGTCGGCCTTACCGTCGCCATCCTTGTCGCGATAGACGCTGAGGAAGGGCGGATGAACCAGATAAAAAGAGCCGTTGAGGATGTGGCCGCCGCGCGGACTATCGACCTTGGTGAACTCGATCATCGTGTCGGCGACGCCGGTGCCCTTGGTGTCGCGCGCGATAAGAATGCGGCCCAGGCCGGGCGTATGGCCGAGCGAGCCGTTCTTATCGGAGGAGATGTAGAGGTCTCCGTTCGCGGCCGCCGAGAGGGCCGTCGGGTAAAGTTCAGGCTCTTGCTTCGTGCCAACGAACTCGTGAATGGTAAAACCTTCGGGCACCGCATGCGCAGCGGCGGCAAAAAAGGCGAGGGCGAGGAGAGGTCGGACCATGGAGGTGGGCGGGGTTAAGGAATAGATGTAGGGAGTCCATGATTTGTTCCAAGCGGGAACTACTCTTAGCGACTTGCCCGCCTGCCCCGGCGGCCTAACGCTCATCCCATGCGCGCACAGGTCCCACAGCTTTTCCCCCGCCCGCGGGAACTGACCTTACGCGGAGGTTTTTTGTCGGTGCCACCCTCGCCCCACCCCACCCGCCTTTTTCTCGCAACGCTTCCTCAGTCGATCGGCGCGGCGAAAGCCCTGCTGACGAATAACGCGATGGGCGCCTGTCGCTTTGGCTTGGATCCGCAGCAAGGACCCGGCGCCTACCATTTGGAAATCGGTAAAAGCGGCATTCATATCAAAAGCGGAGATGCGGCCGGCACGTTGTATGCCGCCCAGACCCTGCAACAAATCTACGAACAAAACCCTGACGCGTTGCCGTGCCTCGAAATCACCGACGGTCCGGATTTAGCCGTGCGCGGCTTCATGCTCGACGTCTCGCGCAACCGGGTGCCACGACAATCCGAACTCCTGAAACTCATTTCGGCGCTCGGACGGCTCCGGATCAATCAGCTGCAACTCTACGTCGAACACACGTTCGCCTTCCCGGGACATGAAGATGCCTGGCAAGACGCGTCCCCTCTCACGCCCGCTGAGATTAAGGAACTCGATCAAGCTTGTCTCGCCGTCGGCATCGAACTCGTCCCTAACCTGAATACTTTCGGACATATGGAACGGTGGCTAAGGCATCCGCGTTATCGCGCCTTGGCGGAATGCCCCGAAGGCTGGGTCCATCCGCTTACCGGACAATTCAAAGAGTTTCCCGGTACGCTCAAGCCCGATCAAGCTTCCCTCGATTTTATCGCCGGCCTACTCGCGGATTATTTGCCCAACTTTTCGAGCCGGCAGGTTAATATCGGCGGTGATGAGCCTTGGGAACTTGGCCAGGGCTTCAGCAAGCAAGCGGTCGAAACTCGCGGTAAACATCGGGTCTATCTCGAGCATCTGAAAAAAATCTGCGGAATTACGCAAAGCGCCGGACACACCGTGCAATTTTGGGGAGATATCTTATTAGAGGACCTGGCGCTCGCCAGCGATGCTCCGAGCGGCACGATGCCCGTGGTCTGGGGTTATGATGCGGGCCACCCTTTCGATGCACAATGCGGACGACTGCGCGAACTTGGCCGCACTTACCTCATCGCACCGGGCACGAGTACCTGGCAAAGCTTTACGGGTCGGCTGGATAATGCTTTGACGAATCAAGCTGAAGCCATTGCCGCGGCCTTAAAGCACGATGCCAGAGGCGTCCTGCTCACCACTTGGGGCGACAACGGACACCACCAGCCCTGGCCAACGGCATGGTTGCCCATGATTGCCGGGTGCGCGCAGGCTTGGTGCTTTGCGGCGAATCAGAAACCGAATTTCGGACGCGGCTGCGCGCTTCTCGGCGGGCTCACTGAGGCCGACGGAGGTGCCACGGCCATCGCGCTCGAACACCTCGGACGGCTCGACGGTAAAATCGCAAAAGCTAATCGCAACAAGAGCCTCACCTGGGATTTTCTTACCGCCAAGGCGGACGCGCTCGCCAAGTTCACCGACGGAGTCAGTGCGGATGAAATCGACCGATCGCAGATGCACCTTGCGGAAGCCGAAGCGCTCGTGGCGAAAATCTCTAACGAGACCGTTCGCGAAGAACTCTCCCTTGGAGCGCGACTCGCTGCGGCTGGCTTGCGGCGCGCGGCAGGCCAAGCGATTTCGGAAGCGGCGCGCGACCTTCTCGCGAAAGAATATGAAATCGGGTGGCTGCGACGGTCGCGCCCGGGCGGATTGAGTGAGAGCGTCGCGGGGTTGTTTGGGTAGGGGCGCGAGGTTCGGGACCCGAACCCTTACCTGAATAAGCTGAGGCAAGTTGACCGGTTGACCAGTTGGCCAGTTGACAAGGAATGCAATGGGTAGGGCTGACCGGCCTCGGTCAGCCGCGGTTGAGCGGGCCGCTCAACCCTACCCGATACATCGAAAGGTAGGGGCGCGACTGCGTCGCGTCCGTTCGCAGAGAGATCATTGATGAGCCGGGCAAGCTATCCCGATCCTAAAAGACCGTCCGCCCACGGACGCCACGCAGTGGCGCCCCTACCTATAGATGCAACTAGGGCAGCGTGCGGTGCTACCCTACCCTCGAAACGCAAAATAAGAAGGGCGCCTGACGGCGCCCTCTTTCTTTCCCCGTGTCACCGTGTCCCCTTGCCCACGTGACCCCTCGCGGCGCGCGGCGCCGCGCTCAGTCCCCACCTTTGCTGGGCTTACCGGTCGAAGAGAAAAATTCTTTCACGCGAGCGCGGAGATAATCGCGGTTCAGTTTGGCAATGACGTCGAGCGTGATGCTCTTTGGACAATGCGCCTGGCACTCGCCGTAATTGGTGCAGTTGCCGAACCCGGCTTCGTCCATCGTCTTGACCATCGCCAAAGTGCGGCGTTCGCGCTCGGGTTGCCCTTGGGGTAAAATATTCAGGTGATTAATCTTGGCGCCGACGAACAACATCGCCGACCCGTTCTTACAGGAAGCGACGCAGGCGCCGCAACCGATGCATTCCGCGGCGTCCATCGCCTCGTCGGCGACGACCTTGCCAATCAAGGTGTTATTGGCTTCGGGGGCCGAGCCGACCCGGGCGGTGATGAAACCGCCGGCTTGGATGACTTTGTCGAAAGCGGAACGATTGACCGCCAAATCCTTGATGACCGGGAAGGCCCGGGCGCGCCAAGGCTCGACCGTGATCGTCTCGCCATCACGGAAGTTGCGCATGTGCAACTGGCAGGTCGTGACGCCGGGCAACGGGCCGTGCGGCATACCGTTAATCGTCATTGAACACATCCCGCAGATGCCTTCGCGGCAATCGTGGTCGAAAGCGAACGTGTCCTTACCGGCGCGGATCAGCTGCTCATTGAGCATGTCCATCATCTCCAGGAAAGAAGCTGAAGTCGGCACGGCCGCCAAGGCGTGCTCTTCAAAGTGACCTGTGGCGCCGCGGCTTTGGCGCCAGACGCGCAGCTTGAGCGCCAGGGTGGTTTCGCCGTCGTGGGCTGATTTTCCGTGGACCATAAAATTACTTATAAGAGCGGGTGGTGAATTGGGCTTCCTCGTAGACGAGCGGTTCGGTATGCCGCAAAGGCAATTGATTCTCACCTTGCCACTGCCAGACGGCGACGTGTGCGTAGGCGGCGTCATCTCGTTTGGCTTCGCCGGCGTCTTGGAACTCGGTCCGGAAGTGTCCGCCGCAAGATTCCTCGCGTTTCAAGGCATCGAGACACATCAGGATGCCGAAATCCAAGAAGTCGGCCACGCGGCCGGCGCGTTCGAGTTCGGGGGCCAATTGATCGCCCGTACCGACGACTTTCACATTCTTCCAGAAATCATCGCGCAGGGCCTGCAAGTCGGAGATGGCCTGGGTCAGCCCGGCCTTGTCGCGAGCCATCCCGCATTTTTCCCAGACGATTTTCCCGAGCGCCTTGTGATAATAGCGGGGAGACTTCGTGCCATTGACTGCCAGAAGCTTGGAGACCCGCTCGTTTACTTCTTTGATCGCGGCCTTGAATTCTGGCGCTTCGGTTGTGGGACGGCCGGAAAGGCCGACGCCCGCGAGATAATCCGTCACCGTGTAAGGCAACACAAAGTAACCATCGGCGAGTCCTTGCATCAACGCCGAAGCGCCGAGCCGGTTGGCGCCGTGATCGGAGAAGTTGGCTTCGCCGCCCACGAAGAGCCCGGGTATGTTCGATTGCAGATTATAATCCACCCACAAGCCGCCCATCGTGTAGTGTACAGCGGGGAAGATGCGCATCGGCTGGCGATAGGCATTCTCGCCGGTGATGTTCTCGTACATGTCGAAGAGATTGCCATAGCGGGCGCGGATTTCCGCTTCGCCGAGACGCTTGATGGCGGCGGAAAAATCGAGGTAGACCCCGAGACGCTGGCCGTCGATGACCTGACCGACGCCACGACCTTCGTCGCAGACTTCCTTGGCGGCGCGGGAAGCGATATCGCGCGGCGCGAGGTTACCATAACTCGGGTATTTGCGTTCCAAGAAATAATCGCGGGCCTCTTCCGAGATTTCCGCGGCGGGCTTGGTGCAATCCGCCTTAGCCTTCGGCACCCAGACGCGGCCGTCATTCCGGAGCGACTCCGACATCAACGTCAGCTTGGATTGATCTTCGCCATGAACGGGAATGCAGGTCGGATGGATCTGCGTGTAGCAAGGATTGGCGAAACCGGCGCCACGACGATGGGCGCGGAACGTCGCGGTCACATTACAACCTTGGGCGTTCGTCGAGAGATAGAAGACATTGCCGTAGCCGCCCGTGCAGACCACGACGACATCGGAGGCCCAGGATTCGACGGCCCCCGTGACGAGATCGCGCGTGACGATGCCCTTGGCCTTACCGTCGACGAGCACGAGATCCAACATCTCATGACGCGTGTACATCTTGACGGCACCGAGGCCGATCTGACGCGAAAGTGCAGAGTAAGCCCCGAGGAGCAGTTGCTGGCCGGTCTGCCCGCGGGCGTAAAACGTACGGGAAACTTGGGCGCCGCCGAAAGAGCGGTTGGCGAGGAGACCTCCGTATTCACGGGCGAAAGGAACGCCTTGCGCGACGCATTGGTCGATGATGCTGGTGGACACCTGAGCGAGCCGGTAAACATTGGATTCGCGGGCACGATAATCGCCGCCCTTGATGGTGTCCTGGAAAAGACGGTGCACGCTATCGCCGTCGTTCTGATAATTCTTGGCCGCGTTGATGCCACCTTGCGCGGCGATTGAGTGCGCCCGACGAGGGCTGTCTTGGTAGCAAAAACAAGAGACCTGATAACCCATCTCGGCGAACGAGGCGGCGGCGGCGGAGCCAGCGAGACCCGAGCCGACGACGATAACGTGATACTTCCGGCGATTAGCCGGATTCACCAAGCGTAATTTTGCCTTATGGTTATTCCACTTATCAGCCAAAGGGCCGGCGGGGATCTTTGATTCGAGTTTCATGGGGTCAGGCGCTTACTTGAGGCAGCCCGTGAGGACGGCCAAAGGAATGGAAATGAAACCGAGGGCGATCACCCAGCCGTAGACGAGAGCGACCACGTCCAGCCGGCCCCGCCAGCGCTCGTTGCGCAGACCGAGCGTCTGGAACACGCTGCTCACGCCGTGGCTCAAGTGGAGGCACAGGAGCAGCATGCTGATGATATAAAAAAGCGCGACCGACTTGCAGCTGAAGCCCGCGACCACCATGGCGTAGACATCATCGCCATAAACCACGCCGTTTAGGGCGACGGTCCGGAAAGTAAAATGAAGTAGGTGAAAAATGGCGAAGGCCAGAATGACCAAGCCGGAATAAGGCATCGTGCGGGAGCCGATCGAGGCCCGACGCGTCGCTTCGGTGGCTGGACCGCCCGCGCGGGATGCTCGATTTTCGAGGGTAAGCAAAATGCCCGTCCAAATATGTGCTAAAACGCTTATAATAAGCGTGATACGTACGAACCAAAGCAGACCGGCATGTTCGTGGAGCCACTGCGCGTAGGCATTGATCGCGCCCTGTCCTTTGAACATGAGCAAATTGCCCGACATGTGCCCGAGGACGAAACCGGCCAAAATCAGGCCACTGAGTGCCATGACCACCTTCTTCCCGATCGAAGAAGGCCTACAGCAGGAACAACAAGAACTTTCGGACATGGCAAAGGTAGGGATAGGCTGGGATGCAAAAGCCATCAAATAGAGCAACCGCCCCCCTACCACCTCCGAGACGAGCCAAAGGGGAGGTATTAGGGAATACAAAGCTTGGCGTGAAAAACCCTCATAGGGCCGGGCACGCCCCGCGCGGCGTGCCCGGGGTTCGATTTCGGAAAAACCGCTTGCCAGAACTTTTCCTGAGCATGCAATTCGAAAGTCCAGACCGGCTTCCCGCACAGGACCAGCCGGTCTTATCTTTTTTATAAAAAACCCCCACCCGCCACGCACCCCATGAAGTATATTTTTGTCACTGGCGGAGTCATCTCCTCGCTCGGGAAAGGCCTCACCGCGGCGGCCCTTGGCGCCTTGCTCGAATGCCGGGGACTGAAAGTACGGATTCAAAAATTCGACCCTTACCTCAACGTCGATCCGGGGACCATGAGCCCCTATCAGCACGGTGAGGTCTACGTTTTGAATGACGGGGCGGAAACCGACCTCGACCTCGGGCACTACGAACGGTTCACCTCGGGCGAACTCTCGCGCTTGAACAGCCTCAGCTCCGGACAAGTTTACGAAACCGTCATCCAGAAAGAACGCCGCGGAGACTACCTCGGAAAAACCGTGCAGGTCATCCCGCACGTCACTAACGAGATCAAGGAGCGCATCCTCAAGGGTGGCGAAGGCGTCGACGTGCTCATCACCGAAATCGGCGGCACCACCGGCGACATCGAAGGCCTGCCGTTCCTGGAAGCCTTGCGTCAATTCCAACACGACGCGGGCCGCGAGAACGTCGCCTTCCTCCATTGCACGCTCGTTCCTTTCATCAAGGCCGCGGGTGAATTAAAAACCAAACCGTCCCAGCAATCCGTCGCAAAACTGCGTGAAATCGGCATCCAACCCGACTTACTCGTATGTCGAACGGATCGCCCAATCGGTGAAGAAAATCGCCAGAAGCTTTCGCTTTATTGCAACGTCGGCCTCGACTCCGTCTTCGAATGCCGCGATGTCGAACACTCCATCTACGAGTTACCCGTGATGCTGGCCGAGCAACGTATCGACGAAGTCGTCGTGCGCCGGCTCGGGCTCCAGTGCCATCCGATTGATATCAGCCCATGGCGCGAAATCGTCCGGCGCTTACTCGAACCGAAGCACAAAGTGCGCGTCGGCGTAGTCGGAAAATACATCGAACTGCAGGACGCTTATAAATCCGTCTACGAATCCATCGTGCACGGTGGCATCGCAAACGAGACCGCCGTTGAAATCGTCCGAATCGACGCCGAAGACCTGGAAACGGAAGGCACCGCGAAACTGGAAGGTTTGGATGGCATCTTGGTCCCGGGCGGCTTCGGCAACCGAGGCATCGAAGGCAAGATCATCGCTGCGCGTTTCGCCCGTGAACGGAAGATTCCTTTCTACGGCCTCTGTCTAGGCATGCAAATCACGGTCATCGAATTTGCCCGTCATGTCCTCGGCTTAAAGACCGCCCATTCGACCGAATTCGACCCCCAGACGGTCGACCCGGTCATCCACCTGATGGAGTCTCAAAAAAGCGTGGTCACGAAGGGTGGCACCATGCGTTTGGGGTCCTTTGACTGTACTTTGACCCCCGGAAGCAAGGCCCGCGAGGCCTACGGCACCGACCAGATCAAAGAGCGGCACCGTCATCGCTTCGAATATAACGATGCCTACAGGGCGCGGCTTGAGTCCGCAGGCCTACGCGTCGGCGGGGTGAACCCCCAAAGCGGCTTGGTCGAAATCGTCGAGGTCAAGGATCACCCTTGGATGGTGGGCGTCCAGTACCACCCCGAATTCAAGTCTAAGCCCAACCAGGCACACCCCCTCTTCGCCGCTTTTATAAAGGCAACGGTTGAGAAGTCTCAGCGCTCCTGTTAATTGGTAGACGAAACTGGCTCCGCCGGACGCTGATAAGTGGGCGGAGAGCCGCCGAAGTGCCACCCCGCACGATATTTTCCCACCCTTATGTCCACCAACATTAACGCCGCAGGCACTTGGGTGCCGCGCATTCGTGAACAAATCGGCCGCGTCGTCGTCGGCCAGCAATACCTCGTCGATCGACTCCTCGTGGGCTTGCTCGCCAATGGCCACGTACTACTCGAGGGCGTACCAGGACTCGCCAAGACCCTTTCCGTCCGGACGCTCGCCCAGACGGTCCATGCGGGTTTTTCCCGGATTCAATTCACGCCCGACCTCCTGCCAGCGGATATCGTCGGGACATTGATCTATGATCCCAAGTCCGGAGATTATAACGCCAAAAAGGGTCCCATCTTCGCGAACTTCGTCTTAGCCGACGAAATCAATCGCGCCCCAGCCAAAGTCCAATCCGCCTTGCTCGAAGCGATGCAAGAGCGTCAGGTCACGCTCGGCGGAGAAACCCACAAGCTGCCCTCACCTTTTCTCGTCCTGGCGACCCAAAACCCGATCGACCAAGAAGGGACGTATCCTTTGCCCGAAGCACAAGTGGACCGCTTCATGCTGAAACTAAACATCGGCTATCCGAGCCGGGAAGAAGAACGGAAGATCCTCGACGCGATGGCCACGACCTCGCCGAAGCTCGAAGTCGAAGCCGTCATTACGCAGGAAGAAATCTTAGCGGCCCGCCAGGCCGTCGACGCCATCTATGTCGCCGACAGCGTGCGCGATTACATCGTCTCGCTGGTCCTGGCCACGCGCGGGCAACAACCGGACGGCCCCGACCTGAGCAAACTGGTGCAATTCGGCGCCTCGCCTCGAGCCACGATCAATCTCACCTTGGCCGCCAAGGCTTGGGCTTTCCTCCAAGGCCGCGATCACGTGACGCCTCAGGATATCAAAGATATCGCCCCTGACGTCTTACGCCATCGTCTGATCCTGACGTATGAGGCGGACGCGGAAGGCGTCGACGCCGACACCATCGTCCGCCGCGTGCTGGACGCGGTGCGCGTTCCCTAAGCCCGAATAAAACCGAGGTGGAAACCGCCGCTCCGATCAACCCGCAAGAGACGCTTCGTCGGGCGCAGCGCGTCGAAGTTGTCGCCACGCGGATGGTCAACGACGCGATGGTGGGCGCTTACCTTTCTCGCTTCAAAGGCCGCGGGACGGATTTCGAAGAACTCCGCGAATATGTGCCAGGAGACGACGTGCGGTCGATGGACTGGAATGTCACTGCCCGGATGGGGAAGCCGTTCATCCGGCTGCACCGCGAAGAACGTGAACTAACGATGGTGATCGCTTTGGATATCTCGGGTTCCTCCGCTTTCGGTTCCGGCACTTCGACCCTTCGTGAAAGAGCGGCCGAAGTCGCGGCCTGCCTGGCAGTCTCCGCGCTCAAGGCGGGAGACAAAGTCGGCCTCCTTCTTTTTACCGACCGGGAAGAACTGTGGCTTTCCGCGCGTAAAGGCCGACGTCACGTTCTCCGCATCATCCGGGAAGCCTTGGAATTCAAACCGCAGTCGCGACGGACTTCCTTTGGTCAACCCATGAAGAGATTAGCTCGTGCCCTCAAGCGCCGTTCGATGGTTTTCGTTGTTTCAGATTTTCTCCCGGGAGCAGAGGGAGACGATGCCATGGCCGCCGCCTTGGGCGAACTCAACTCCCGCCACGACACTGCGTGCGTGCAATTGGTCGACGCCCGAGAGCGTCAGTTGCCGAATGTGGGCACGATCGCACTCGAAGACGCCGAGACTGGCGAGATTCGCGAAGTCGATACCAGTTCCGCGCTCATTCGCGAACGATTCACCCAAGCCGCGGAGAGTCGTTTAAGCAATACCATCACCACATTAAACCAAGCTGGGATCGACAGTACGCGACTGGAAGCGGAGGCCAAAGTCGCGCCCACGCTGGCTCGCTTCTTCGATCGCCGCCGGCGTCGTCGCTCATGATCATTGCTGCCGCCGATAACGCCTTCCAGCTGCAGGGCCCGCAACCCTTGCTCGCTCCGGCGTTCTGGGAAACATATGGCTGGTTGATCGCGGTCTTGTTGGTCCTTCTCGCCTTTGCGGGATGGGCAATCGTTTTTTTTATCCGCAAGCAGCGCCCTGCCCCGGCACCTCGCCTGGCGCTCGAGGCCGCACTCGAGGGTGCCGAAAATAATCCGGGCGAGGCGCATGCCCTGGCCCTCGTCTTAGCGCTTCGCACCTACTTGCATGCGCTCGACGCGCGGGCGGGCATCGCGCTCTCGACGGAAGAACTCGCGGCGCAACTGTTGCGTCTCCCAGCTTTTCTCCCGGCAAGACAATCGCTTTTGGCCGCGTTGCAAGCGGCGGACGCCGGAAAATTCTCCGGCGCAAAAATCCCGACCACCCTGCTCATCGCCGGCGTACGCGATGCTTTGCATAAAATCGAGGATGCGCGGCGGGCCTTAGCGACCAAACAGCCCATACCTCTTATACCGAGACGCAGCACGCCCCCCGAACTCCCTCGCAAGGATTTTGCCTGATGGATTTCGCCTTCGAATTCGAACACCCTTGGGTCCTGTTATTCTTGGCCTTACTCCCGCTGTACGCTTGGTTGCGAGGGCAGATCGGACAAACCGCCGCATTACTCTACCCGGATGCGAACCTGTTACAGGCAGTCTCGCGCCCCATCCGCGAAGGCGTGGGCGCACTCCGCCCGTTCTTCAGAATTATCACGACCGCGTGCCTGATCATCGCGCTCGCCGGCCCCCGGACCGCGAGCAAAGAAATTGAACGTGAAACCGAGGGTTTGGACATCATGCTCGTGGTGGACCTTTCTTGGTCGATGATGGCCTTGGACATGAGTACCGCCCGATCCGAAGTGACCCGGTGGCAGGCGAGCCAGAACGTGATCCACGACTTCTTGGAAAAACGTCCGGACGATCGCATCGGTGCCGTCGTCTTCTCTGGAAAGCCTTATTTATTAAGTCCGCTCACCATCAATAAACTCTGGGTGGAGAAAGGCGTGGACCGCATGCATATCGGCATCGTCCGCGAAACCGGTACCGCCATCGGTGAAGCGGTGGCGATGGCCGTGGACCGGATGAAAAACATCAAGGGTAAGAACTCTAAGGTGCTGATTCTCCTGACCGACGGCGACGATAACATGAGCAAGGCCATCTTGCCCGTTCCCTCTGCGGAGCTGGCCGCCGCGATGGGCATCAAACTTTATGCGATTGGACTGGGTAAAGATGAGCCGACAATCCTGCCTCAGTTCGACATTCGCACCGGCCAGCTTTATCGAGACGTCCTCGGGAAAACCATTCCCATGCAGACCATCAACCCAGCTAATTATGAAATGCTGGGCAAGATGGCCAAGCTCACTGGCGGACGATTCTACCGGGCGCTCGACCAAGATCAGCTCCTTCGCGTCTACAGTGAAATCGACCAACTGGAACGGACCGAAGTCAAAATCCGCGAGACGGTAACGTACGAAAGCCACCGGCTAATCTGGACCTCCCTCGCCGCCTTCGGCTTCTTGCTGGAATTGGGGCTCGCCTTGCTGCGCCCACGCTCGCCCTGAACCATGGACTTTTCTGACTTCCATTTTGAAAGCCCGTGGCTCTTGGCGCTCGGCTTTGTCGTAGCCGCAGCCCTCTTCATGCTTTTACGTTGGTCGCAAAATAAACGCCAACGGAGCCTGGCCACCTTTGCCGCCGAACGTCTGCTCGCCCAGCTCACCGCCAACTTCTCCGCACCCCGGAGGCTCACGAAAGATATCGCCTTGGCTTTGGCGGCATTGCTGATGATGGCAGCGCTTGCCGGACCTCGCTGGGGTCGGGAGACAAGCTCCGAGCCAACCGCCTCCGAAGACGTGATCTTCGTCCTCGATGTCTCGAAATCCATGCTCGTGGCCGACATGCGGCCCAACCGCTTGACCCGCGCCAAGGCATCCATCGCCAATTTCGTCAAACGCAAGGGCACTGGTAACGTCGGCCTCGTCGCCTTTGCCGGCCAAGCGTTCCTGCAATGTCCGCTCACCCGTGATTATGACGCATTCTTCCGCACCTTGGATGAAACCGACACCTCCAGCATTCAGGTCAGCGGGACGGACATCGGCCGCGCGATCGAGGAAGCCGAATTGGCTTTCTCTTCGGGTCGCAATCGAAAGTTGGTAATCATCATGACTGACGGCGAAGACTTGGAGGCCGGCGGCGTGGAAGCTGCGAAGAAATTAGCCCGCAAAGGCCTAGTCATCCACGCCGTCGGCGTAGGCACGCCCTCGGGCGGCCCTATTAACATCATCACACCCTTGGGCGCCATCGAAACCCTGAAGAACTCCGGCGGGGAAGAAGTCCTTAGCCGCCTAGACGAGGACACGATGCAGAAACTCGCGGAGAGCACAGGCGGGCGCTTCGTCCGACTGGGACAAGCGGGCGAAGGCATGGAATCGCTGCGCTTGGCCATCCAAGCCGGCACCGACGCGCTGGGCTCGATGCGGCAGGGCATCCCCCGCGAGGAATGGTTTCTCTCGGCCGTCTTACTTCTCCTGATCGGTGAATCGCTCTATTCTACCCGCCGCCGCACCCTCCCATGAAATCATCCCTCACGCTTCTTAGCCTTGTGGTGCTACTGGGTGCGGTCGAAAAACCGCCCGAAGACCTGAATAAATCCGAAGCCCGCGAACTGCATAACCTCGGCACCCAACGCCTCGCACAAGGCGACCTCAGCGGCGCCGAAGAAGCACTCAAAGCCTCGCTGGCCAAAGACCAAGACGCCATCCGCCCGCCCTCCTTGCATAATTTGGGCCATGTCCGCTTCGGCAAAGGACGCACCCTGCTGGGCGGCAAGACCGAAGGCGATGTCACGGAACTCTCGATCGCCCGTTCCTACCTAGAAGCCGCCGATGCGGATATCTCTGATATGAAAGACCAGATCGAAATCCTTGATCGTGCCAAAGCGGAGAGCCGGGAGCCCGACTACGTCCCCGCGGTCTCCGCCCTCGGCAGCGGCATGAGCACCTTTCGGACCATCAAGAAATTGATCCCGAAAGAAGAAACGATGGTGGCGAAGCGCGCGAGCGTCGTGGCGGCGTGGACTCGATCGGTCGATGATTTCCGCGGTGCCCATGAATTGAACCCGGTCGATGCCGCGGCGGCGGCGAATGCCGAAGCGATCGAAGAACTGCTACGCCAGTTGAAACGCGAAACCCAAGCCCTTGATCTTACCATCGCGGAGCAACGCAAGAAACTCGAAGAGCTGCGGACGGTGATCCAAGAACTGATTAAGCGCATTCCGGATGAAAAACTCCCCCCTGACACGCAAGGCGACGAGGAAGATGAAAACTTCCTGCCACCAGAGCGACAGAAGCCCAAACAAGGCGGCAATCAGAAGAAGCCCGTCGAAGGCCAGGAACAAAAAATGACCGAGCAAGAAGCGCGCGGCTCTTTGGAAGGCTTGAAAAATGAATTTGGTCGGAAGATGCCAGCGGGCCAGAAGCCCGGCGGGGGTGCGAACGGGTCGAACCCGACGGACAAGAAAGGTAAAGATTACTGAGATGAAGAACGCTGGGTTCATCCTCCTCACTTTGCTCGCCCTGCTTTCGGTGCGGGCGGACGACAGCGTAAGCTGGGAGATCACGCCAGCCGTGACCGGCCCGGGCCAGCCCTTCCGCCTCCAAGTCCGGATCGAGTCAGATGTGATCCTTGGGCCCGCCGATCGCGTCGGCAAAGAGATCAAACCGCCCCGCGGGATGGCTTTACGGTTTTCGGGGCAGATTTTTCGTTCCGGCACGACCGAGGCGACCTTGAATTTTTCGGGAGTTTCACCGGATGCCGAGGGGGCTTACGTGATTCCGAGTTTTAATATCCGTTTTCCGGCGAAGATGATTCGCGTGCCGGAAATCACCTTGAATGTGAGCGGTACGACGGGCTTCCGCAAAGATGGCCAGGCCAGGGCGGAACTGGAATTGCCTGATCGCACCTTTTATGTCGGCGAGCGTATCCCTGGCGCCATTTTGCTGCGCGGTAGCGAACAGGAATTTGTTTCCGGATCTTTCGGACTAGAATGCGAAGCCGAGGGTTTTAGCTTTCAACTCATGAGCGATCGGGCTCAGCCGCTCGACAACGGCCAAGGCCTCGTCACCGCCTTCGAGCTGACGCCCATCCGGACCGGCTCCAGCGAACTCTCCCTGAACGGCATCATGCTGATTCAAGTAGGGGTCACGAGCGCGTTCAGCACCCCAAGTCGCGACCGGCCCTTTACCTTCCGTCGCCGCATCAACGTCGAACACGTTCCTGAAGCCGGCCGGCCGGCAAACTGGAATGGCGCTATCGGAAAATTCTTAACGGACACGGTTCAGTTATCGAACCTCTCGCCCGAAGTAGGCGAGCCCATCCGGCTGCGAGCCATTCTGGCAGGCGAAGGCAATCTTGAGCGCATCATTCCTCCGGAGATCATTGGTGGAGAAAATTGGGATGTCATCCCGGCGACCGAGCGACGGCGGCGAGCCGAAGATCAGCGCATCTTCGCCTACACGCTCGTCCCCCGTCTTCCGGGGAAACTTCTGACGCCCGAGATTCGCCTGGCGACTTTCGATCCGGAAACACGCTCCTTCAACCAAGTGGTATTCGCGCCACAGGAGGTCATCGTCACGGGTACGGCTCCGGCCAAGGTCGACCTCGTTAAAATCGATCCGGGGGCCGGAGCAAACGGCGCGACGACCAAGGCACTCGCGGGATTGGCGCCCCCTAAGCCCAATCTTCGCACGGCGCTAAGCTCGCCGGTCGCCTTGATCCAACCCCTGGCGGCTTCGAAATCTTTCTGGGCAACGAACGTCGCCCTTTTCACGCTCCTCTCCCTGAGCCTCGGTGTCGTCTTGGTCATGGGCTATCTTTCCGCCCACCCGGAAATCCTGATTCGTCACCACGCACGTAGAAGTTGTCGCCGAGCGGCGCGGCAGGCCAAGCAGGCGGCGCAAGCGCAAGATCCGGCAGCGTTTGCGCGGGCGATTGTCGAAGGTCTGCGGGTCGGAAGCAGCGCGTTACTACAAGCCGAGGCCCAAGCCCTTACCCAACGCGATATCTTGCGAGTTTTGCCGGACGCACCGCTTGATTTGCTGGAAACGCTCTTTCAGGCGGCAGAGGGAGATAAATTCGCTCCTCGACCGACATCGGCGCTCCTCACCGAACCCGCGTGCGCCTTAGATCTACTTGCCCGACTCGAAGCCAAACTATGAAACTAAAATTTCTGAGCCTGGTCTTCTTATTGCTGAGCATCTTACCAGTCGTCGCCGTGCCGACCGCCGGCGAGGTCGCCTACGCCAAAGGAGATTATGCCGTCGCTGTTGAACAGTGGGAGGAGCAAGGACGCCGCGATGGCCTGACCGCGCCCTTACTCTCCGCCTTAGGCAATGCGGAATGGAAATTGGGTCGTAAGGGACGAGCCGTCCTATGTTGGGAGCGCGCCCTCCTGCTTGACCCTCGAGATACGGTGGCCATCGCCGGACTGCGCCATGCCCAGACGGCGGGAGGAATCGAGCGGCCCGTTCCCTCGTGGTCGGAAAACTATTCCGCCTTCCTGCGGGCCGATACATGGCTCATCATCGCCGGAATTTCTTTCTGGGGAATGACGCTTTGCGCTGCCCTGCCTAAGTTCAGCCGAAAAAACACTAGCCCATGGTACCAACGTGGCCTGGTGACCTTTGCCACCGTATTGGCGCTTTCCATCCCAGGGCTGTGGGGTGCGCATACGTACGCGCAACGTGCAGTCGTTCGTCGGGCCGATGTCGCTCTCCGGCTCACCCCTACTTCACAAGGCGAGCCCGTGAGTGGCATCGGCGAAGGCGATGTCGTCCGGTCCGAACGAGGCTTTAACGGGCACACTCGCGTGCAAACTGCTGAAGGAAAAACGGGGTGGGTGCGGGCGGGCGAAGTGGAGGCCATCTGGGGCGGCGGCCTTCCCGCCAACCTTGACCAGAAAGCCGCGCCTTGAGGCTTTCGCCTTGGAGAATGCCTGGCTCTGGGGTTGGATAGACCCGTGCGCATTCTTGACCGCCACGTCTTAACCGAAACCGCCACCGCTGGGAGCGCCGCGACGGGAGCCTTCGTCTTTATTATGGTCGCGGGCAATGTGCTCAAAGATGTCATCGGCGCCGTCGCCACCGGCAGAGTCTCCGGCGGACAAGGACTTGAGATGATCGGCCTGCTGTTCCCAGGTGTCATCCCTTATGCTTTGCCGTTGGGGATGTTGACGGGCGTCTTGCTGGCGTTTGGGCGGATGAGTTCGCAACACGAGTTGACGGCGATGAAAGCCAGCGGACGAAGCTTAGCGCGTATCGCCCGCCCTGCCCTGATTTTCGCCGGAGCTCTCGTCTTATTTTCGGCCTGGTTAAACCTGGAATTAGCCCCTATCGCCAACACGGAATTTCGCCGCCTACTCGTGGGCTCGGCGAAAGATAACCCGTCCTCGATCATCGTGCCTGGTCAACTTAACCGCCAGTTCCCGGGCGTGATCATCCGTGCCGGCGGGCGTGAAGACGAAATCTTGAAAGATTTTTGGCTCTGGCGCCTCGATGGTCGCGGCCAAGTGGTCCAGACAATCCATGCGCAAGAAGCCCGCATCGTCCGCGCCGTCAATCCGGCCGGCGTCGCGGTCCTGCGGGTAAACCTTACCGACGCCCGCATGGAGTCGCGTCCGCCGGGGGATACCGCCTTTAGCCAGCCGGCTTCTTTCGCTTCCGCCAAAGCCTCGAGCCTAGAGTTCCCCGCCACCAGCATCTTCAAAGAAAATGGACCGGTGGAACGGAAGTTACGCTGGCTCACCACCGCCGAACTCTGGGACGCCATGGATACGGGGTGGCAAGTGCCGCCCGAGGCGAAAGCCGACGAAATCACCCTGCGCAAGATGATGGTGCGCACGCAATTCATGTCGCACCTCGCCGGCGCCTGTTCCATCTTCTCGCTCTGCCTCTTGGCCGTTCCCTTGGCGGTACGGGTCGGCCGCTCGGAAACGTTCGTGAATGCTGCCGTCGCCCTCGGCGTGGCCTTATCCTACTATATGCTGACCTCGGCGGCGGCGTGGGTGAAGGACCCCGCCTATCATCCCGACCTTCTGATCTGGCTGCCTAATATCATTGTTATTTCGACCGCGCTTTGGCTGCTCAAGCGGGCGGGGCGGCATTAATTAACGATCGCGGCGGTACCAAGCGAAGAAAGCCCACCCCATATTGACGAGGGAAAAGATTTCGTTGAAACCCTTCATCACGGCGGCGCCCAGGATCATGTCATCGCTGGCCGTAAGCCAACAGATGCGGGGCGCGAGCCGGTAAGTCTCATAAATGGGATGCTCGCCAAAGATCAAAGCTGCCCACAGGGGTAGATCCGCAATCATCAAGGCAAAGCAGTAAATCATTGCGCCGCCGAAACTGATGCGCGGCAAGACCCGGGAAAGAGACAAGAGCGGCCAGACCAAGAATAAGGCCGGCAGGAACATTAACCAATGTTCGACGATATGCAGCGGGCGGCTGCGTAACGCGGCCTCATAAAACTCTGGAAAGTGCCAGAGCGAGAAGAGCATCGTGAAACCCAGTGCAGCGGTGACCGGGTGGACCGCCCAACGCAACACCGCTGTGAGCCTTGGCCGCGCCAGCAAGAAGGAGTCGGTGAGTTCGGGCGGCAAGCCGGTGACGATCAGCGGGGCGGCGACGTAAATCAGCAGCATGTGCTGCACCATGTGGGCCGAGAAAAGAAAGCCTTCGGCGATCTGGTCAAGGGGCGAACCCACGGCGAGATAAGCCACGATGACGCCGGCATGAAACCGCATGGCATGCCCGAGTGGATAGCGCGAGAGCGCGGGGGCGAACTTCTCCCGGCCCGGACCGACCACCATAGCGTAGGCCCAGGAAGCCCCGACCACCAGCAGCAGCAAAAGCGGCTCGGTGTGCCAGTGCAGCGGGATATTCATGACTTCCTTCTAAGCGGGCCGAACGCTCGCCGCAAGCGCAGGCACAAAAAAGGCCGGCGGTAAGGCCGGCCGATTGAAGTTAACAACAAATCAGGCGAACCACTTGGTGTCGATACACTCGACTCCGAACAGGGAGATCAAGGCGCTGAAAGTCGCGAAAGCAAGCAACAGCCCCGTCAAGAAAAGCCAGAAGAGTAGCTTCTTGTCGTAGATTAAATGCATGAACCAAAGGATGACCGCGAAAAATTTACCGGCGGACATCAGGCTCAGCACGGTCAAGACCGCCATCGGCGGAATGGGCAGAAAGATCAGAACGATTTCAGCGCCTGTGATCGCTGCCAACCATAATGCCAGCGTGATGAAGTGGTGATAACGACGAACTTCTTCGGCGAGAAAGTCTTGAGAAGGAGCAGCTTCGGACATGGGCGTGAGAAATGGAGGTTATTTGGTGATCGTAGGTAAACCGCTTCCCCAGATACCACTGGGCCCAAGGTATTCGACCAGGTAAACGGCGGTGAAGATGATGATCCAAACGATGTCGACGAAGTGCCAGTAGAGACCAGCGACTTCCACATCGAGCGCCCCCATATGGCCGCCCAGTTTACCGGAGAAGCTATAAAAGTAGAGCAGGACGAGCCAGAGTACGCCGATGGCTACGTGCGTCCCGTGAGTACCCGTGAGGACGTAGAAGGTCGAGCCCAGGACGCTATTCTGGATCGTCAGGCCTTGGTGATAGAAGTGCGTGAACTCAAAGACCTGACAGCCTAAGAAAATGAGGCCGAAGAAAATCACCCCGAGGACATTGCGGCGGAACGACTTGATTTCCCCTTTGTGCATCGCGGAAACCGCCAGTGCCATCAGGAACGACGACATCAGCAAGATGAACGTCGAGAAAGACGTCAGCTCGATGTTGAAGAGATTCTGGATGAAGTGCTGATGGCCCTCGGCGTCGGTGAAGCCGGTCGGGTAGAGCTTGCGATAGAGCAGGTGCGTCGAGATCAGCGTTCCGAAGAACATGCAATCTGAAGCCAGAAAAAGCCACATGATGAGCTTCTTGTGGTCGATTCCGGTGGAAGTAGGCGCGTCATGCGCGTCAGCAGCTTGCGACATAAATTCAGGTTAAGAAAGTTGGGAGAGAGGGCTAAATCAGTGGGCGGAGGTCGTGGCCACTGGAGCCGGCTGACCTGATGAGCTTGGGGCTACGGGAGTCTTGAGCATGTAGCCGCCGGGGCCCTCGAGCGCCCAAAGCCAGATACCAACGAAGAGGACGGCGAGGCCGGTGATGACGAGCCAGCCCGCATGCGGGATGTGCATCGACATCATCGGCATCCCCAGACCGATGAACAAGAACCCGGCGCCGGCCAGAAGTGGCATCCAAGATTGGCTGGGCATGTGGACGCCGGCGTTACCGCCGTCATTTTCAAAACCAATACGACGTCCGCCGTGCTTATCTTCGAAGTAAGCATCGCGCGCGGCGATGATGGGGCTTTGAGCGAAATTATATTCCGGCACCGGCGAAGGCAGCGACCATTCCATCGTGCGGCCACCCCACGGATCGCTGGAGCACTTCTTCCCTTTGAACGCCGTCCAGACCAGATTCATGAAGGCGAGGAAAACGCCGGCTCCCAAGATGTAGGCGCCGATAGTGGCGACATAATTCCAAGTTTCCCAGCCGTTGCCGGCGTGGTAGGTATGCGTCCGACGAGGCATTCCGGCCAGACCGAGATAGTGCATAGGACCGAACGCCATGTTAAAGCCGAGAATCACCAGGCCGGAAGCCAAGTAGGCGAGCGGGGCGTTCGGCATGCGTCCGAAAATCTTGGGGAACCAGAAGTAGAGTCCGGCCATCAAGCCGAGCAATACGCCACCGAGCAGCACGTAGTGGAAGTGCGCGATGACGAAATAGCTATCCTGCTGTTGCGAATCGGCGGGAGCGGAGGAGTGCATGACGCCGGAGAAACCGCCGCACATGAACATCCAGATGAAGCCGAGGGCCAAAACCATCGGCGGCGTGAAACGGATTCGACCACCCCAGAGGGTGCCGAGCCAATTGAAAATCTTCACGCCGGTGGGCACGGCGATGGCCATGGTCAGCAGAGCAAAGGCCGCGGTGGGCACCGGACCCAGCCCCGTGGTAAACATGTGGTGGCTCCAGACGGCGAAACCGAGGAAGCCGATGACCGCACCGGAGAAAACGATGATCGGGTAACCGAAGAGCGCCTTGCCCGAGAACGTCGGAAGGATTTCCGAAACAATTCCCATCGCGGGCAAGACCAAGATGTAAACTTCGGGGTGACCGAAGATCCAGAAGAGGTGCTGCCAAAGGACTGGCTGACCGCCCGCCGAAGGGTTAAAGAAGTTAGCTCCGAATTGGCGGTCGAACATCAGTTCGATCAGCGCGACGGTGATCGCCGGGAAGGCCAGGATGATAAGGAACGAGGTGACCAGCGTCATCCACGTGAAGACCGGTAGACGCATCATCGTCATGCCCTTCGCGCGCATGTTGATGATCGTACAGATGAAGTTAAACGAAGCGGCCAAAGACGCGATTCCCAGCACCTGGATGCCGATGATCCAAAAATCCGTGCCGACTCCCGTAAAACGAGGAGCCTGCAGAGAGGCATCCGCCTGGCCGAACGTACCTGAGAGCGGAGCGTAGCTGAACCAACCGTTGGCTGGCGCGAAATCGGTATAGACTAAGGCCTTATGCCAGTCGAAAGAATTGAACCATCCTGCGAGGTGCCCGAACTCGAAGAGCCAGCTGGCGTTCAACACGAAGGCCCCGAAGACGAAAGTCCAGAGCGAGAAAGCGTTTAGACGAGGAAAGGCCACGTCGCGCGCCCCGATTTGCAGCGGGACGAGGAAGTTAAAGAATGCCGCCGACAAAGGCATGACGCCCAAGAAAATCATCGTGGTGCCATGCATGGTGAAAAGCTGGTTATACATCCGAGCGGTCACGAAATCATTGTCGGGCCGAATCAGCTGCGTACGAATCATTAGCGCTTCCACGCCGCCGATCAAGAAGTACAGCATGGCGAAGGCACCGTAGAGGACGCCGATTTTCTTGTGGTCGACGGTCGTCAACCAATCCCTCCAGCCGGTGGTACGGTCCGGACGGATGAGGCCGAGGTCGCTGCGCTCGGGGGCGAGGTCTAACTTGGAGGCGACCGGGGCGTGATGAGTGTCGTGGGACATTTTCGGAAAGTTCGGGTTTTACTTTAACGTCAGAAGGTATTCGGCGAGACAATCGAGTTCGTCGGCGGTGAAGGACTGATGGGTTTCCGTGAGGCTCACGACGTTGAACATCTTGTAGTAATGCATCCGGTTGCCGGGCTTGACGTCCTTGGTCGGCTTGCCATCCGCACCGGTGGAAACACCGGAGGAGCCGATCCACTTAATGAGATTAGCCTTGAGGGTAGCGCGGTCGACCTCGACGGACTGCTCAGTATTCTTCGACAACTGCTCCTTGGCCAACTGGGCCTTAGGATCGCGGTTGTCGAGCCAAGCACCCGCGAGCGACTTGCGTGAAGCGACGTGGGTAAGGTCGGGGGCAAAAGCGCCCGCACCATAGTGGCCGCTAATATTATGGCACATCGCACAAGTCTTGGCGCCAAAGAGCGCCTTGCCTTTTTCGGCCTTGGTCTCCGCCGCGACAGGTGCCGCTTCTGATTTCTGATGTTGGACCCATTTGGCAAATTCTTCTGGCTCCACGACCTCGCAACGGAACATCATGTAAGCGTGAGAGTCGCCACAGAACTCTGCACATTGTCCGTAATAGTGACCGACTTCGTTGCCCTGAATCCACATGTGATTCTTGCGCCCGGGCATCAAGTCGACCTTGCCCGCGATCTTCGGAATCCAGAAAGAGTGGATGACGTCCTCCGAGCGCAAATTGATGCGCACCGCTTTGCCGCGGGGAATCACCATCTCATTCGGGACAGAATGCTTGGCGTCGTTGGTGAGGCCCAGCTGGGGGTATTCGAATCGGAACCACCATTGCTTACCGATGACATCGATTTCCAAGACCTGTTCTTCCAGCGGCTTAGCATAAACTTCCTTGCCCGCTTCGAGGCGTGGATACCAAGCCGACAGCTTGGAAGTCGGCACGGATTCAGCCGGGACATCATCCGTATACCAAATAGCGCTCAACGTCGGGACGGCGATGAAGACCAAAGCTCCGATTGAAGCGGTGATCAGGCCGATCTCAATCAACGGGTTGCCGTGGCCTTCTTCGATGATCGGGGCCTTATCGTCGTCGCCCGGACGGGAACGGAAACGAATGACCGCGTAGACCATGAGTCCGCCCACCAGTGCGAAAAGGACCAAGGCTAGCCAAACCGTGTCCATGAAAACATCATACTGAATCTGGGCGACAGGACCCTTGGGGTCTAAGGTCGATTTGCGTACCATGTAGTCCGCCTTGGAGCAGCCAGCAATAAGCAGGGCAAGAAAAGGGGCGGCAAAAAGGCCTGCCCGACTAAAAAAGCGTGAAAACATAATAGATGGTATTCGGACGGGTGTAACTTTGTAAAAAGGGTGTCATTTGCAAGCCCCCCTTGACCCCCGGGATACTTCTGGTGTCTCTGGAGATTCCAGTTTATTTAATATTATCAAATATTTAGGTAAATCGTTAAAATACAGTATCTTCTG
>Ga0214919_10003223_pt1 | contig 24907 bp, 23 predicted proteins | sample LL1503_MetaG_FD_177994 | JGI IMG/M metagenome (GOLD analysis project Ga0214919, IMG submission 177994) | Freshwater microbial communities from Lake Lanier, Atlanta, Georgia, United States - LL-1503 | ecosystem: Environmental > Aquatic > Freshwater > Lake | place: USA: Georgia | collected... | reverse complement strand
CACCCCCTGGGGTTATTGTTCAGGAAATGAATCCCAAAGACGTTCCCTTAGAATATGAATATGCAGGCCGGATTTCAGGATCTCGAGAAATTGAGGTTCGCGCTAGAGTTGGCGGTATCCTTTTGGAAAGAGCTTATGCAGAAGGACAGGCCGTCAAACAAGGTGATATTCTCTTTAAAATTGATCCGGCTCCCTTTCAAGCAAAAGCTGATCAGGTAGAGGCAAAACTAAAGGAAGAACAAGCCGGATTAAAACAGGCTGAGCAAGGATGGCAACGGGTTTCAGATCTTCATACAAAAAAGATGGCCAGCACACGTGAAAAAGATCAGGCATTGTCAGACTTTGAGCGAGCAAAAGCCAAGGTACAAGCAGCCGAAGCTGATTTTAAAAGAGCTAAAATTGACCTTGATTACACGACGGTCAAAGCTCCTATTTCAGGCATTACAAGCCAAGAGGCTGTATCAGAGGGAAGTTTGATCGATGCTACATTCAATCCCACCTTGCTGACTCGCATCGTTCAAATCGATCCTATCTATGTAAAATTCTCTTACTCAGAATCAGAAATATTAAAGCATCGTCATCTAGTAACAAGCAGACAAGAAAAGGCTCCTTCAAACGAAAAGCTAGTTGCAACTTTGCGCTTTGGTGATGGAACAACATACCCAATAAAAGGCGATGTCAATTTTACGGACAGCATCATCGATCCACAAACAGGAACTGTCCAAGCAAGGGCAGTCATTCCCAATCCTGACGGCAACCTTTTACCTGGACAATTTGTAAGAGTTACCATCAGTGGCCTTATAGAGCCCAATGCTTTTCTTGTCCCTAAGCGTTCTATCATGCAAGGCCCCATGGGGCCTTTCGTTTATCTAGTGAATACAGAAGGTAAGGCTGCCATACAATCTGTTTCACTCGGGCTATCAACCTCAGAAGGCCAAATTATTGAAAAGGGATTAAAAACAGGTGATAAAGTCATTACTGATGGAATGATCAAAGTTCGTCCTGGTGCTCCTGTTACAATTGAAAAGCCAAAAGAAGAAAAAACTGATGCCAAGGATGTAAAAAAGTGATTTCACGATTTTTCATTAATCGGCCTATCTTTGCATCGGTTCTTTCCATCGTCATTGTTGTTGCGGGACTTGCGTCTTTGCGGAATCTTGCTGTGGAACAATATCCACAAATCGTACCTCCTGAAATTATGGTAACCGCTAACTATCCAGGTGCTAGTGCCGAAGTTATTGCAAGCACTGTAGCAGCCCCTCTTGAACAGCAAATTAATGGCGTTAAGGACATGCTTTATATGCGTTCAAGCAGCGCAAATAGTGGTCAATTAAATTTATTTATAACCTTTGAAATTGGAACAGATCCCGACCAAGCAGCCATTGACGTCAATAACCGTGTCCAAGCAGCTGTTCCTCGTTTGCCCGCAGAGGTGCGCGCCCAAGGTGTAACGGTAAATAAGCGCTCAAGTTCCATTCTTCAGGTTGTCACCATGTCTTCTCCTGATAGTACTCATGATCCCGTGTTCATCAGCAATTATGCCTTACTTTACGTTATTGATGCCCTAAAGCGCGTGCCAGGCGTCGGAGAGGTATCCCTTTTTGGCGCTAAAGATTACTCAATGCGCATATGGATGAGACCCGATAAATTAGCCCAATTTAATTTGACGCCAGCTGATGTAGCAAATGCCATTAAAGAGCAAAATTCACAGTTTGCTGCCGGACAATTTGGACAAGCCCCCATGTTCAACAAGCAAGATTTTACTTATACAGTTACAACCAGAGGACGCTTTGCCGAACCTGAAGAATTTGAAAATATTATTTTAAGGTCCGGCCCTAAAGGAGATATATTACGTCTTAAGGATGTTGCAAGAATTGAACTAGGTGCTCAAGATTATGGACTGACTGTAACCTGTAATGGCAAAGCGGCGATTGCAATTGGTGTTTACCTGCAACCTGGCGCGAATGCCTTATCTACAACAACAGGTGTTGCTTTAAAAATGGAAGAGCTTGGAAAACGCTTTCCAGCCGGAGTCAGTTATTCTCTTCCCTTTGACACAACAAAATTCGTTGAGATTTCAATCCACGAAGTTATCAAAACCTTTGTGGAAGCAATCTTACTCGTTATTCTTGTTGTATACATCTTCCTTCAAAATGGGCGTGCAACCTTAATTCCTCTTCTTGCCGTTCCTGTTTCCTTAATTGGAACATTCGCGTTTATGTATATTTTTGGTTTTTCCATCAATCTTTTAACCCTATTCGGTATGGTGCTAGCCATTGGAATTGTCGTCGATGATGCCATCGTTGTCCTTGAAAACGTCGAACGTATTATAAAAACCGAAGGATTACCCCCCAAAGAAGCAACTATTAAAGCCATGGAAGAAGTAACAGGCCCTGTTATTGCCATTGTTCTTGTCTTATGCGCAGTTTTTATTCCTGTTGGTTTTATGGGCGGCTTAACAGGCGTTATGTATAAACAATTCGCAATCACCATTGCGGTTTCTGTGATTATTTCGGGATTTGTTGCGCTAACTTTAACGCCTGCCTTATGCGCTATCCTTTTAAAACCCAACCACGAAGAGTCCTCTAAATTTTTTACAAAATTTAATTTGTGGTTTGAGAATTTGACTCTTCAATATACAACTTGCGTAAAAGCCATATTGAATCACACAAAAATCACAACTGGTGTTATCTTTGGTATCATTGCTATTACGATCGTTCTCTTTCTTAAAATTCCTTCTTCTCTTGTTCCTGATGAAGATCAAGGGTACCTCTTTACTGTACCTATTCTTTTGCCAGCAGCCTCTTTGAGCCGAACAGAAGCTGTTTGTGATGAATTCAACGCGCGTCTTATGAAAAACCCTGCAGTCAACCAAGTTGTGTCCTTTGCTGGTTTTGATTTATTTTCCTTTACTCAAAAATCTTATACAGGTGTTTCTTTTATAAGCCTCACTGATTGGGCGCAGCGAAAGGATCCTAAATTAGATGCTCGTAATTTGGTTGGTACTTTTATGGGAATAGGTGCTGATTTTAAAGACGCTATTGTCCTTGCCTTTAACCCTCCCCCAATTACCGGCATGAGCACAACGGGTGGTTTTGAGCTTTATATGCAAAATAAAAGCGGAGAAAACATAAAAACCATAGCTGAAATGTCAAATAGATTAGTTGAGGCTGCAAAGAAAAGACCAGAATTAGCAGGGTTACAAGGAACTATCTCAGCCAATGTCCCTCAGTATTTTGTTGAGCTTGACCGGGAAAAAGCAAAGGCTTTGAATGTACCCATTGATGTCATATTTTCGACCATGCAAAGCACTTTTGGAAATATGTATGTCAATGATTTTACACTTTTTGGACGTTCCTACAAGGTAAGCTTGCAATCAGAAGCACCCTTTAGAGAAAAACCCGAAGACCTTCGTTACGTTTTTGTCCGCTCACTGGACGGCAAGATGATCCCACTTGATAGCCTAGTTAAGATTCAAAGGGTCATTAACGCTGATATTATTGAACGATTTAACGGTTTTCCGTCTGCTAAAATTATGGGCAAACCTGCACCTGGATATAGCTCGGGCCAAGCCATTGAAGCAATGCAAGCAGCAGCTGATGAAGTATTAAACAACGACTATGACATTGGCTGGGTTGGGTCTGCCTATCAAGAAAAAATCGCTCAAGCCAGTGGAGCATCAGCGTTTTTATTAGGCATTGTTATGGTATTTTTGATTCTAGCAGCTCAGTACGAAAGATGGAGTTTGCCACTAGCCGTTATTGCAACCGTTCCTTTTGCTCTTTTTGGCTCTCTGCTTGCAATTTGGCTGCGCAGCTTGAGTAATGATATTTATTTCCAAATTGGTCTTATTACCTTGATTGGTTTATCAGCCAAAAACGCGATCCTGATTGTTGAATTTGCTATTTTAAAACGCGCAGAAGGCTTTCCTTTGTATGAAGCAATTATTGAAGCCTCAAGGCTTCGTTTGCGCCCCATTATTATGACGTCATTGGCTTTTATTCTTGGCTGCGTTCCGCTTGCAATTAGCAGCGGTGCAGGATCTGCCAGCCGCCATTCGATCGGTACTGGTGTTATCGGTGGTATGTTAGCGGCAACTTTCTTAGCTGTTTTTTTTGTTCCCTTCTTTTTCAAGATGGCATCTAAGCTGACAGAGAAGGAATAACGGCTAAGATGGATTATAGATTTTTCCGCCTGACATAGGTTCAGGTACACCTGTCGTTCCCGGAAAACTAAAAGGCTCGTTGTTCAAGCAACGTATGGCAAGGTATGCAAAAATCTGGGCTTCTAAAGCATCATTATTCCATCCGGCCTCACTAGCCTTTTGAATATTTTTTTCTTCTATTCCCAAAGAGATGAGCCTACTTTTTAATTCAGAAACGATAACGGGATTATTCCATCCCCCACCGGCTAAAATCCAATGGACGGGAAGTTTTGATGAATCAAGGCTATTAACGACGGTATGCGCTGTAAAGGCCTCCAAAGTTCGGCATGCATCTTCAAGTGACAATGAATCCAATTCATCAACTAATTTTAAATCACCAATATCAAGCGCTTTTGGAGGAGACATCAAAAGATAGTTTTTTCCATCTTTAAGAATGGACTTTTCCCATAAAGCCTTAAAAGCAGTTTCGTCAACTTTGCCACGACTTCCATATTTTCCGCCCTCATCCATAGACTCTGCGCCTGATGTTCTCTGCTTGACCACACGATCAATCAAACCATTTCCTGGCCCTGTGTCAAACCCCACCAAATTCAATGGATTATCATCTAAAACTAAAGTAACGTTTGCAATTCCGCCGCAATTTACAACTGCTACAGGAATTTTTCCGTCCCTCTTTGCCATCGCTAGATGATAAAGAGGAGCAAAAGGCGCACCTTTACCGCCAGCTGCGACATCAGCACCTCTAAAATCATTTACAACTTTGATTCCAGTTTGATTCGCTAAAGCTTGTCCATCGCCAATAATAATAGAAACCTTTTGGTCTGGCTGATGATACATTGTTTGACCGTGATAACCAAGCACCTCAATTTCTGAAGTATTTTTGCCAATCTTATATAAAAAGTCTTTAACAACCTCACTATGTAATCGCGTTGAATGCTCAATAATTTTATTCAAAGTTATAATACAATCAGAATCCGAATATAAATACGAAGATAAGGCCTCTATTCTGGATTTAATCTCAGTACCCGGAACTCTAAGCTCGCTTAGCAGGTATTTTTCAAGATAGTCAACATAACTTTCGGCTGCCTTGGTCATATCCCCTTTGCATTCTCGAATGGCATATTCAGCAGATTTTAAGAGCACTTTTGTTTCAGCGTCATATTTCATTGAGAAATGACCAAGCTCTTCAATATAGTCATCCCCATTGGTTTTAAGCATAGCAGCATCAATCCCATCCATTGATGTTCCACTCATCAGCCCAAGACTTATGAATGTTGTTTGATCGGATGAAACGCAATTTGCAATAAGACGCACCTAAGGCTCACTTAAAAATATGAAAAGACTTGAGGTTAGTTTATAGAAAAAATTTAAGAAAGTGAAAGAAATCCCTCCAAAATAAAACAAAAACACAACATATTGACAAAAAATAGACTTTATGAACAATATGTAGTTAATGGTTCTGGGTTGGATGTTTATCCAATTCGGATTAAAAGGGAATTCGGTAAAAACTATTAAGGTTATAAGCCGAAGCTACCCCCGTAACTGTAAGCGATAGCTAAATTTCAAATACCACTGTTGTAACTATACAATGGGAAGGTGAAGTTCAGGCGATAAGTTGCAAGCCAGGAGACCTGCCATTACTGACCAAAACTTATTCCGGACGGGGTGTTGCCGGACAGGTATAAGACAGCTTTTTGTTACTCTTCTTAACCTTCCCGCCTCGTTCTTTTAAAATCGGAGGGATTTTAATGACTACAAATACGGCAAGAAAAGCCATTAATATTGAAAAACACCTTGCAACTATAAAGGAAAGGAATGACTTTCTAACGTCTTTCGGTAAGGCAATTTTATCCAATCAATACCTTTTATCTGGTGAAGATTATCAAGATTGCTTTATGCGAGTTGCTTTAGCCTATGGGGACGATCTCGCCCATAGTCAGCGAATTTATAATTACATTTCTAATCTATGGTTTATGCCAGCAACTCCTGTTTTATCCAACGGAGGCTCAAAAAGAGGATTGCCTATTTCTTGTTACTTAAATGAAACAGAAGACTCTCTAGAAGGAATTGTTTCTCTTTGGAACGAAAACGTTTGGCTGGCATCGTGTGGCGGCGGAATTGGCAGTTATTGGGGCAACCTTCGTTCGATTGGTGAAAAAATTGGTCAAAATGGTGAAACATGTGGAATTATTCCTTTTATCAAAGTCATGGACAGTATGACCCTAGCCATATCACAAGGATCCCTTAGAAGGGGTTCGGCTGCCATTTATTTGCCTATTGATCATCCTGAAATAGAAGAATTCATTGATATTAGAAGAACCACAGGCGGAGACCCAAACCGAAAAGCTTTAAATCTTCATCATGGAATTGTCGTACCAGATGCTTTTATGAAAGCTGTAGAAGAGGATCTTGAATGGCATTTAAGAAGCCCGAAAGACCAATCTGTTGTCCACACTTTATCAGCCAGATCCTTATGGATGAAACTTTTGACAGCGCGCATTGAAATGGGCGAACCTTACTTACTTTTCATCGACCACGTTAATAATGCCCTTCCGGAACATCAAAAAAAATTGGGGCTTAAAGTAAAATCGTCAAACTTATGCACAGAAATTACTTTACCTACAGGAAAAGATACATGGGGCCATGAAAGAACGGCCGTTTGCTGTCTGTCATCGGTTAATTTAGAAAAATATCTTGAATGGGAAAATGAACCTCTTTTCATCGAAGATTGTATGAGATTTCTTGATAACGTTTTAGAGGATTATATAATTTCGGCATCAGAAGACATGAATCGGGCTAGATATTCAGCCATACGGGAAAGATCCGTTGGTTTGGGTGTGATGGGATTTCACTCATTTTTACAATCTGAAAATATCCCTATCGAAAGCGTAATGGGTAAAGTTTGGAATAATCGCATCTTCAAACACATTAAAGCGCAAGCAGATCAAGCATCAAAGCTTCTTGCCCAAGAAAAAGGTTCGTGCCATGACGCGCGTGTGTGCGGAATAGAAGAACGTTTTTCAAATAAAATTGCAATTGCTCCAACGGCGACAATTTCCATTATTGCAGGCGGTACATCTCCAGGAATTGAACCTTATGCAGCAAATGCCTATACCCATAAAACACTTTCAGGTTCTTTCTTAGTCAAAAATAAATTCCTAGAAGCGTTATTAGAACAAAAAGGTCAAAACAATGAATCGACTTGGACCTCTATCCTGCATGCAGAAGGATCTGTCCAACATTTGGATTTTTTAAGTCAAAATGAGAAAGATTTTTTAAGACAGCATTTGAAATTGATCAACGATGGCTTATTAATTTGGCCTCAGAAAGGCAAGCTTATATTTGTCAGGCTCAATCATTAAATCTATTTCTGGCTTCAAATGTCCATAAACGCGATCTTCACCAGCTTCATTTTTCAGCTTGGCAACTTGGCCTTAAAAGCCTTTATTACCTAAGATCAAAATCCTTACAACGGCCTGAGTCAACAAGGTCAGAAGAGATTTATCAATACTCTTCAATCGATGAATGTTTATCTTGTCAATAATTTATTAAACAGAGGTATTTTTACATGGCTAACTTACTAACCCCGAATCCAATTTATAAACCTTTTTCCTACCCTTGGGCCTATGATGCTTGGTTAATGCAGCAAAGAATTCATTGGATCCCAGAAGAAGTTCCCTTAACTCAAGATATTAAGGATTGGCACAAACGATTAACCCCACAAGAACGTCATCTGTTAACCCAAATTTTCAGATTTTTCACTCAATCAGATATCGAGGTCAATAACTGTTATATGCAGCATTATTCAAGAGTTTTTCAGCCTACCGAAATTAAGATGATGCTGGCAGCTTTTTCTAATATGGAAACAATTCATATAGCTGCTTATTCCTACCTTTTAGATACAATAGGTATGCCAGAAGACACATATCGAGCTTTCCTAGATTACGAAGAAATGCGTAATAAATGGAATTATATGCAGCAGTTTAACACCAACACCCCCCGTAATATTGCCATTACATTAGCTATTTTTGGTGCCTTCACAGAAGGTTTACAGCTCTTTGCAAGCTTTGCCATTTTACTTAACTTTCCGCGTTTCAATAAAATGAAAGGAATGGGACAAATTATCTCTTGGTCTGTTCGCGATGAGACCTTGCATACCCATTCAATTATCAGACTTTTTCATACCTTTATTGAAGAAAATCCAAATCTATGGAATGAAATTCTCAAAGATGACTTAATCAGTCATTGCAAAGAAGTTGTAAACCATGAAGATGCCTTCATAGATTTAGCTTTTTCAAGAGGTGAGGTCGAAGGATTAACCGCCGAAGAAGTAAAGATTTACATCCGTTACATTGCGGACAGAAGATTAAATCAATTAGGACTAAGGCCAGTTTATGATGTTAGCAAAAATCCACTAGGCTGGATGGATAGCTTGTTGAATGGCGTTGAACATACAAATTTCTTTGAAAACAGAGTAACCGAATATTCTAAAGCAGCCACTCAAGGTCATTGGGATGATGCCTTTGGGAACTAAATAGCAAGATAAAGGAAATGGGGAGTAATCTCCACTTCTTTTATGAATGACCAACTGTCTTAGCAAAACCTAAAGTTTCAGAATTCGATATTGCTCTGCACAAAGATTCTTCGTTATTTCTTTCTTTGGTAATTTTATTTGCAGAAGGAGTAATTTGATAAGGCTTGATTAAACATTCAGCAGGTATAGACCAGCTGTTACAAAGTTCCCAAATCATTGTTGTGGTTAACGGTATCTCTTTGTACAAAACCTGAAAGGCTATATCAGAAGACCCAAGAAGCGCGCTTAGATCTTCAAATGATTTTTCTTTTTGTTGCATATAGTATCGGATAGCTTCTATAGGATCCGTGAACTCTCTTATATTTTTTTCTCTCTCGTAGCTTTCTATGCAAATAGCTAAAGTCTCAAAATAATCATAATCGGACGATCCGTATTCAGCGTTCCATAATTTATCAATTAAGGAAAGAGCCGTTTCAAAATCGTCTTTTGTCTTAATGGGACGAATACGCATATCTCTGCTCCTGGGGAAGTATCGATTGATTTTTTAAGGATAGTATTTGATGTAATGACCCTATTGCCTTAATAACTAAAATTTTGGCATTGTAATGTAAAATCGAAAATATGTAACAATCATTAGGTAAAAGCTCAAAACTAATAGCTTCTCCACCTTTCATGATCATGGCTCTTGGAAAATTTTTTAAAACGTCCTGATAACAAGCCCAGCTTTTCGCTTGGACTTCGTAACGCCAACATTTTAGAAATTGCTCTGCCTGAGGGTGAGAATGACCAAACTCCTCCAATAAAGAAGTATTTATTATTCGCATTACACAGAGATCCCCTTTCTGTTAGACCTTACACGTATAAAAATCAAAAATATAAAGCCAAATTTTCCCTAAAAATTAGAAAAAAACGTATTTTTTCTCTATAAACCAAAAAGGTGTTCTTTTTCGTCAGGTTTACAGTGTAAGCTGCTTTGTCGACAGCTACTTTGCGAGAAACCAGCTATGCATAACTTTTTGATTTTTTGCTATTTATTCCCCTTCCAATTTCTAACTTTGACCTTTAGCCTAGAGAGTCGTTAGATAATGGATTTTGGATAACCCAGCCTTAAACTATTGACTAGTTAGCATTATAAACTTTTCTTGTCAACCATGTAATATTTGTTTGTATTCAACTGGCATGCAATTTTTTTTAACAGAAGAGCGTTTTCATGAATTTAAAGTACCTTAAGCAATTCCTTCAATTGTCTGAATTTCCAAGTATGAGCCAGTATGCTTTAAAAGCAGGAGTTACTCACGCTCAAGTTTCTCGAATGGTTATAGAACTAGAAAAAGAATTTGGGTTCCAACTATTGTTACGCGATAAGACTCAAGGAATCTTAAAACTCACAAAAAAGGGGGAAACTCTTGTTAGAAGAATTCCCTTTATTTTTCGTGAGATTGAAAACATGCAGGCTCTTCTTAAGTCAGATCAAGATTTAGAAAGAGGTGTTTTTGATCTCTATACTACTGGATACCTAGTTGATTATTGGATTGCCCCTCACCTTGCAAAGTTTAAAAAAGACAATCCTTTAATGACTCTTAATCTTTTTGGACGTGAAGAAATGCTTTCCCCAGAAGAAAAGAAAACGATGCTAACGGTTAGTGCACGAACAAAAGAAAATGAAGACTATGAACAAATTCTTCTCCGCGATTTTCATATAGGATTATGGGCAAGTGAAGACTATATTAAACGAAATGGCAAACCTGAGCACGTTGCAGACCTTGCGAGGCACGTTTTAATTTGTTTTGAAAGAAAATGGCCAGAACGTTCTTACCCGACCATGAACTGGTACATGAATAATACAGATTTTATGTTAAACCCTTCAAATGTAATCATTATAAAATCAAGCGTAGGAATTATGAAAGCAGCTCAATCTGGATTAGGCATTTTCTCACTTGCCGAAGAAAGCATTAAAACAATGGGAATGGAGTTCGTGAGAATCCTCCCCCATTTAGAAGGCCCTGTTGTACCGATGTGTTTTTCTTATCCAACTGCATGGAAAGACCATGTGAGTATACACAAAATTAAAGAGTTTTTGTTGAACACCTTCAAGAAGGAGCTTTAATAAATGAACAAAAATGCCATAGCGGCTATTTCAGGGATAATTTTTGAGTCATATAATAATACGTTATACGGATTTTTTGCTGTTATTCTTGCTCCCACTTTTTTTCCAACGAATGAATATCTTTCTTCAATATCCGCAAGTCTTCTAGCCTTTGCTACCGGATATTTTGCACGTCCAATTGGTGGGATTGCTTTAGGTTTTATCGGCGATAGATTTGGCAGAAAACTTGCCCTTCTTTTATCAGCGCTATTAACGACAGTTCCTACTTTTATTATTGGGATTTTGCCTTCGTATTCATCAATAGGAATACTAGCTCCCATTTTATTATTTTCATGCCGCCTGATACAGGGTGTCGCCATTGGTGCCGATTACACAGGTTCTATCATTTACGTAGCCGAGCAAAACGGTATCAAGAATAAGAATTTTGTAACATCAGTGTTAGTAGCTATGGGCTTTTTTGGAGCTGCTCTAGGCCTAGCCACAAGTCTAATATTTTCTGCAATTTCAATTTCTGATTTGGGCTGGAGATTTTCTTTTATATTCGGAGGCGTTATTGGTCTTGTTATTTGCTTTATGCGCCTAAGAATGGAAGAGTCATCTACTTATCAAGAAACAAAAAACAAGAACTTACTCGAAAAGAACCCTATATTGTCGACCTTTAAAAGCGATAAAAAGCAACTAATAGCCAGCTGTATTTTGGGAGGTGCTAATTTAGTCCCAATTTATCTTGCAACTGTTTACATGAATTTTCCCTTAAGAAGTTTAGCAGGTCTTTCCAATCAAGAAGTTCTGATTGATAACTTACTAATCTATTTAATTGGTGGAGTGTTGGTGATTTGTTCAGCGCCTATTATCAGGAAATATACCGAGATAAACGTAATGAAGATATGTATGTATTGCTTTATCTTTCTTTCGATCCCTATTTACACATGGTCATTTTCAAACGTCTCTATAGTGACTCTATTTTTAATTCAAGGCTTCTTAATTATAGGGGATGCCTTTCAAATTAGTGCTTTAGCTATTTTTCTGCCAAAATTATTTCCTTCCAGTCGAAGGTATAGCGGCTTAGGATTCAGTTACTGTCTCGGCCAAGCTATTTTAGGGGGAACAACTCCTTTTATTGCATTTATGCTGGTTGAGATGACTGGACAAGCTGCAGCGCCTAGCTATTTCTTATGTTTAATTGCTATTTTGTATCTAGGAGCCATTACTATTGTAAAACGTACAATAACGAGCGAGGCTAATAAAATTGAATCACTCTGAATAAAATTAGCTCTTATACAAAATATTATCCATGTGTAACTGGGCTGCTTTTACAGTATTTATAAGGAGGTTACTAATTGTCATAGGACCAACCCCTCCAGGAACTGGCGTTATAAAACCTGCTATAACCTTTGCTTCCTTAAAATCAACGTCTCCTTTCAAACAAGACATACCATCTTTAAGAAAAATGCGATTAATTCCAACATCAATAACAATCGCACCTTCCTTAATATAGTCACCTGTTATAAACTCAGGAGAACCAATGGCAGCAACAAGAATATCAGCTTTTGATGAAATTTCTTTTAAGTCTTTGGTTTTTGAATGGGCTAGAGTCACTGTTACATCGTAGTTGGTTAAAAGGGCACCTAAGCTGCGTCCTACCAATAAAGATCTTCCAATGACGACAGCCGTTTTCCCTTGGATATTATTTTCTACAGACATAATCAACTGCAAACACCCTTGTGGTGTACAAGGAACAAGCAATGGTTTTTTCATTAAAAGACGCCCTAGATTATAGGGATGCAAACCATCGACATCTTTTTTAGGGTCAAGTGTTTCTAGAATTTCCTGAGCATTTAAATGCTCAGGTAGAGGCAGTTGCACCAAAACACCATGAACATCCTCCTGTGAATTTAAGAGACGAATTAAACGAATCACATCTTCTTGTGACACACCAGAGGGTAATTGATGAACGACAGATTTTATTCCGACTAAATCGCAGGCTTTTTTCTTGTTCTTTACGTAAATGTAGCTAGGTGGATGGTCACCTATCAACAATACATGTAATGATGGCTGGATACCTGTTCGCCTTGAAAAGGCTTCAACCTGCTCGGCAGTTTCTTGCCCTTTCAAAGCAGCTAGGGCTTTGCCATCTATTAGTTGAGCCGTCATAGAGAAAGTTTAAAACACTCCGGTCAGTTTTATAATAGAAATTAAGCTGGAAATCTATGAACAATCTTTTCGAGAACCCCTTGAATAAAATAGGTTCCAAAAATTAAAACAAGTGGAGAAAAATCAATCCCACCTAAATCAGGAAGAAACCGCCTAATAGGTGACAAAAGTGGCTCAATCAATCTGAACAAAACTGTGTGAATACTATAAACAAATCGATTATAACGGTTGAGCACATTAAACACCTCAAGCCATCCCATAATAACGTAGATAATCAAAAGAAATTGATAAAGATCAATAATCTTAATAACAACCGTTAATAACGGTACAAAAATAATATCCATAGTTATCCTTTTAGATGAGCGTCTTCTTTAATACCTACCTCAGCTAAGCACAAGATGCAAGTGCCTCTAAACTTATTTCCTGTCCTAAAGCTGATAAAGCTGTTTGTAAAATATTATTTGCGGTTAAACCAGCAACCTCATATTGTTTTTGCGGCGTATCATGATCAATTAACTTATCCGGCAAAGTCATTGGTCTTATCTTTAATCCCCGATCAAGAACACCTTTATTTGCTAAAAGATGTAAAACTTGACTAGAAAACCCGCCAATTGAACCCGCCTCAATTGTAATAAGAACCTCATGATTCTTTGCTAACTGAAGAATCAAATCTTCATCCAATGGTTTTGCAAATCTAGCATCTGCAACAGTTGTAGAAAGCCCATGAGCTCTTAAAAATTTTGCTGCAATCAGTGATTCCTGCAAACGGCACCCCAAAGATAAAATAGCAATTTTATTACCTTCTTCAATGATTCTTCCTTTGCCGATTTCTAAAGGTACGCCTCTTTTGGGGAGCTCCACTCCTACCCCCTCACCTCTTGGGTATCTAAAAGCCGAAGGACAATCATCAATCGACACAGCCGTTGCCACCATATGCTTTAGTTCTGCCTCATCAGCTGCTGCCATAATAACGATATCAGGCAAACAACATAAGTAAGACAAATCATAAGTTCCTGCATGCGTTGCACCATCAGCCCCGACAAGGCCTGCTCGATCAAGGGCAAACCTAACAGGCAGTTTTTGCAAAATAACATCATGAACAACCTGGTCATAAGCCCTTTGTAAAAATGTAGAATAAATAGCTGTAAATGGCTTAAATCCTTCACATGCAAGACTTGCAGCAAAAGTCACAGCATGTTGTTCGGCAATTCCCACATCAAAACACCGATCAGGAAAGCGTTTTCCAAATAAATCAAGACCTGTTCCAGACGGCATAGCAGCTGTAATTGCTAATATCTTCTCATCGCGCTCTGCCTCTTGTACTAGGCTTTCTCCGAAAACCTTTGTATAAGAGGGAGCAATTGCTTTTGATTTTGCTTGCTCGCCTGTCACAATATCAAACTTGCTAACACCGTGGAATTTATCAGCAGCTGCTTCAGCTGGCGCATATCCACGTCCTTTCTGGGTCACCACATGGAGAAAAATCGGTCCTTTCTCGCTCCAGTCATGAGCATTTTTTAATACAGGCACCAGGTGATCTAAATTATGTCCATCAATAGGCCCTACATAATAAAAGCCCATCTCTTCAAAAAGTGTACCACCTGTCATCATGCCACGGGCATATTCTTCAGCGCGCCTTGCTGCCGTTTCGATAGATTTCGGTAAATGACTAACAACTCCTTTTGCAATTTCACGAAACGAATGATAAGGACCAGAGGAAAGAAGTCTTGAGAGATAACCACTCATGGCGCCAACTGGTGGAGCAATAGACATATCGTTGTCATTTAAAATGACAATGAGACGACTGGACATAGATCCAGCATTATTGAGCGCTTCATAAGCCATACCTGCGCTCATAGAACCGTCACCGATAACCGCAATAACGTGATTGTTATCTTTCTTCAAATCACGTCCCACTGCAAAACCAAGAGCTGCTGAAATAGAAGTTGCCGCATGGGCTGCGCCAAAAGGATCGTATTCGCTTTCGCTGCGACGCGTAAAACCAGAAGGACCACCTGCCTGACGTAACATTTTCATAGCATCTCGTCTGCCAGTCAGGATTTTATGAGGATAAGCTTGATGCCCCACATCCCAAATCAATTTATCATGAGGTGTATTAAAAATATGATGAAGTGCAACAGTAAGCTCAACAACACCAAGGCTAGCGCCCAAATGACCACCTACACGAGAAACAATCTCTATCGTTTCTTGCCTGACTTCTTGCGATAGTTGCTTAAGTTCAGGGAGCGTAAGATCTTTCAAATCATGTGGATAATGAACCTTATCCAATAGCTTAACACCATCATTCATAAAAACTTCATCCCGCAAAGATTATTCCCCCACTACGTCTGACAATCTAAAGACTCATTCTCTAAGGTGCAAATATTTTTTCACCTTGCAGCAAAACTTTACGTGTGCTAATTAATGTGCGATTTTAATAAAATTATCGTAAAAAAATGACTTTACTAAAGCATTCAGAAACCAAGCTAGCGAATCATCTTGTTCACGCACTGAATCATAACAGGTTAGAATTGTATGCCCAACATCAAGTTGACATAGTAACAAGAAAAGTGGTTGGTGCCGAGGTTTTTTTACGCGTGCCAGAACAGATGACTCAATCAGCTAGGTGGCCTATTGTTACTCCTTTTAATATACCAAGACTTGAAACAGAGCAATGGATACAAGTTGCAAGCCACCAAGGTCTCATCGGTAGCATAACTCAATGGCTCGTTAAAAGAATAGCTGTTTTTCTGAGCGAGAATCCAGAAGTTAATATTCCTCTCTCGTTTAATGCTCCTCCATGCGTCATAACTGTAGATTTTGTAACGTATATTGAAAAAATAATAAAAACATACAATATTTCACCTTCTCTTCTCTGTGTAGAAATCACGGAATCAGAAAAACCCTCTGATATAATTTTATTGGGGAACGTTATCAATGAACTCCGATCAAAAGGAATCAAAGTCGTCATTGATGATTTAGGATGTGGCTACTCAACTATGTCTTACCTTGTGGACTTAAATGTTGATGCAGTGAAAATTGATAAAAACTTCATTCAAAAAGCCCCTTTTCACAATGGCGCCTTTGCCGTTTTAAAATCACTGATTGATTTAGCAAAAACGATCAACTTAGAAGTTATCTGCGAGGGCGTGGAAACTGAACGACAGCTTGAGATTGTCAAAAGCCTTGGTGGGGATATTGTTCAAGGATATCTCATCAATCGCCCAACCCCCTTAGAAAAAATTCTGATAAAAAACAGTTGGAATTCGGAAGAATATATTCATTAAGAAACTCTCAAAGTTTATGAATTAAATCTTTTTGGTACAGACAGTACCTTTTCCTTTAGCATGGCCTTTTGTCGTATCTAACCAAAGTTCTGCAAGCTATCAATGTATACAAATCTATTACAAGCCATATCATTGATAACAAGATTATCAGGGTTAATATATTTTGCTACACCTCTCAAAATATGGAGGTAGAATTTTGAAAAAATATAGGATACGTTTCGCCTAGATTTAAGTTCAGGAACTTAAGAGATGAAATAATAAAATGATGAAAAAAAATTCAAGCAAAAAACAACAAAATCAAGTTATGTTAACTCAAAACCTTCATCGGGGGGCCGTGTCTTTTTGGGGTTACGAAACAAAAGAGGACAGAATTGCAAGGAATCTGTGGATTTATCTAATGATAGGATTGGCGACATTTTCCTGTTTGGTGTTTTACTTAAATATCTTTAATACCTGATAAATTTAAAGGAAGCTTGATCAAGTTTACTCAAGTCATTTACAAGTAAGATTGAAGCGGTCTATTGGAAAGCCATCCTCGTTCCTTGGGTGGTTTTTTTATTTTAAGTTAAATATAAGATAATCCTGCCCTCTTAAGAAAAGAGGATTTCTTTCGCAGATTATGTATCTATAACGTCAAAACTTTTACGCCTCTTTCAACCCGCATAATTTAAGTGCTTTTTCCATATGAACTGGTGGCGGAGCATCCACTAAAATGGGATCTTTTTTTGGATAAAGGGGTATTTGAATAGCCCTAGCATGCAAATGAAGGGCATCAAAATTCGTATCAGATTCTCCGTAAATCATATCACCCACAATAGGCCATCCCATGGCCAAACAATGGACACGCAACTGATGAGTACGCCCCGTTAGTGGTTTTAGCTCAAGCCATGTAAACTCATCTGTTTCACCTAGAATACGGTAATCGGTAATGGCTTGTTGCCCATTAGGATCAGCTTTCATCCACCAACGATGAGAATGAGTTGATTGCTTGGCAAGAGGGATATCAATCCGACCTTCTTTCTCTGCAGGTTTACCCTTTACAACAGCCCAATAGGTTTTTTCGATTTTACCGTTTGCAAACATATCACCTAGTCTATTTAAAGCCTGCCGATGACGACCTAAAACAAGGCAGCCGCTGGTTGCTGCATCAAGGCGATGTGCTAATGCTGGCGGGTTTGGCAGTCCAAATTTAAGTTCTTCAAAAAAACTTTGCAGATTCTGTTTTTTACCAAGACCGGGGTGCACCGCAATCCCAGCAGGTTTATTTAATACAAGCATCATAGCATCCCTATAAAGGATACCCTCTAAAAGCTGTTCAAGAATCATCACAACACCTAGCCAAGTTTTAAAAACTCTACCGCATTCATCTTATAAATAAAAACAAAAATATTGACAAAATCTCTTAATCCTTATAGAGAAGGTTACATGAACACAAGGGGTGCCTCTTTAAAAAAGAGGCTGAGAGAGCAAACGTTCAACTCTTAGAACCTGATTCGGTTAGAACCGACGGAGGGATTGTGGAAAGAGTCGATTGTTATCAGTTTCAAATTGAAGATTTCTTTTACGAATCTTCGCACGTTTTGAAAAATCAAATTCTTCGTTTAAAAAAGCAGGACTGGACTTGTTTAATAGGTCAAAGCGGCGTTGGCAAAACAACACTTCTTAGATGCCTTTTAGGCCTAGATCGACAAAGCACTCTCAGGTCAACTTCTTCCTTTAGTTACATGGCACAGACCGACCTTCTTTTACCTTGGGCAAAAGTGATTGAGAATGTAGTACTGGGTGAAAGATTACGCGGACAGACAAGAAATTACACCAAAGCTCTTGAGATTTTAACTAAGGTTGGCCTTCAAGAATTCACTAATTTTTATCCTCACCAGCTTTCCATAGGTATGAGACAACGTGTGGCCTTAGCTAGAACCCTAATGGAAGACCGCAAGATTGTCCTAATGGATGAACCGTTTGCAGCGCTTGACGCTAAAACGCGCTGTGAACTGCAAGAGTACGCGGTAACAGCCCTTAAGGGGAAAACCGTGTTACTGGTCACCCACGATATTAGCGAGGTTATTCATCTTTCAAATCAGATCTATATCTTAAAGGGTTTTCCAGCCGAAGCAACCTTAGTTACCGAGCCTCATATTCAAACAATTCTTGAACAGATCCCTGCTCCCAGAGCCATACATGACTTGCATTTATGGCAAGAAGCCAGTGCCTTTTTAAGTTCTCTTTATTCGTAGCCGAAAAGTCTATCATGATTAAAAAAACGATCGCTTTATTTCTTCTTCTCGGTCTATGGCAACTGGGCGTAACCATTTTAGAGATCCCTGTTTATATTCTGCCAGCCCCTACTGTCATTGCGGGCAGCCTTATGACGCATCATATGCTTTTGCTAAAACACATTTTCATAAGCGCAGCAGAGATTATAATTGGTCTTAGTGTCGCTGTCCTTCTTGGAGGTTTAAGCGCGATATTAATAGATTATTTTGACCGTTTAAAACCCCTGATCACGCCGATTCTTTTAACATTACAATCCACCCCCCCTTTTGTATTAATGCCACTTCTTTTGCTTTGGTGTGGATTTGGATTTACACCAAAACTGATAGTAATTTGCTTGTCTTGTTATTTTCCCATTACGGTTTGTCTTTTGGATGGATTAAAACGCTCTCCATCCAACTGGTTAGACATGGCCACCATTATGGGCGCAAATAAAAAGGCCACTTTACGGTTCATTCGCTTGCCGGCAGCCCTTCCCTGTTTGATGTCAGGTGTGCGTCTTGCTGCGATCCATGCCCCTTTAACTGTGCTTGCCGCTGACTGGATCGGTGCAAGCTCAGGTCTTGGCTATTTAATCATGCTCAGCCATGGCCGCCTTCAGATTGAATTGATGTTCGCGTGCATTGTCTGCATAACTCTTATGACATTTGCCCTTAATAAAGGCGTTACTCTTTTGGAAAAAAAACTAGTCTTTTGGCCTTCAAACACTTTGTAGAAGCGAGTTTCTGAGATGAGTCTATTTAATATTTTTTTTAGTTTATTCAAAATTAACATTATCATCGTTGTTCTCTCTTCCTCTATTATGGCCCTAACACCCATCAAAATTTCACTTGATTGGCTTTTGAATCCTCATCATGCCCCTTTGGTCATTGGCATTGAAAAGGGGTTTTTTGAAGCCGAAGGGTTAGATGTAACCCTCATCGGATCAATCGGATCTTTAGAGGGCTGCAAACAAGTCTCTGCCCAAAATGTTGATTTCGCCATAACGAACGAACCTCAACTGCTTATTCAAACCGCAAAGGGGCTAAAGCTTAAAAGCGTTTGCACCCTTGTTCCAACACCCTTAGAGGTTTTTATAAGCCGTGTTCCTTTATCTGAATTAAAAGGAAAATGCATCGGCCATTGCAGCAGCGGGGTTGGTTTTTCAGCTGCCGTTCTAAAGGAAATTTTAGAAAAACAAAATATTGAACTTGATGAAGTTGATCTTATCTATACACGGCAAGGTCTGATGACAACATTTATCTCAGGTCAAGTCGATGCAGTTACAAACCTTTATCAACCCTATGAAGTCGCTGATTTAAAAAGCCATATTCAAGATTTTCTCGTTTATCCCTTTGAAGAGATTGGCATTCCAAGTTTTGCTGCCATGATTTTGGTCAGCCATTCAAAAGTTCCTGCTGAAATTCAAGATAAACTTATAAATGCCCTTCAAAAAAGCTGCGAATTTTTAAAGGCTTACCCCGATGAAGCTTGGAACATCTTTATCAGTCACAAAACTGAATTGGACACCCCCATTAATCGTCAGGAATGGAAAAATATTATTACTTTGTTCGAGGTTCAAAAATTAGGTGGAGAAAACCCACGTCTTGAAAACCTGAAGATCTTTTTAAGAAAGCATGAATTAATCGTTTAAGGTTTCTTTCTTCTCAGGCCTAAATCCCGTTGCCACCAAATACATTTCAGCAGAATCAGCCCTGCTGGAAGGGGGTTTAAAATGAACCACTTTAGTAAAACATTTTTTAAACTGTTGAAGCAATTTTGTTTCGGTTCCACCACGCAAAACCTTGGCAACCATAGACCCTTTTGGCTTTAAGGCTAAAAAACAAAAGTCGAAAACCATTTCAACTAGTGCCATAATGCGAATATGATCCACATCTGTCATGCCAGAAGCTGGCGCTGCCATATCGCTTAAGACCACATCAGCCTTAGAAGGAAGAGAAGATAATAACTGTTGGATCATCTCTTCGTCCATAAAATCGCCTTGTAAGATTAAAGCGCCAGAAATAGGGTCTATTTCCTGAAGATCAATGGCGACAACCTGGCCCTTATCACCCACTTTTCTTAAAGCAACCTGAGTCCAACCGCCAGGTGCAGCACCAAGGTCAACCACAGTGGATCCTGATTTGAAAAGTTTAAACTTTTGATCAATATCCAGTATTTTAAAAGCAGCTCTGGAACGATAACCCAAAGATTGAGCTTGCTGGACATAAGGATCATTGAGCTGCCTGAGCAGCCAACGGCGAGAAGAATCTGTTCTCTGCTTTCGGTTTTTTAAAGTGACTTTGCCGTTTTTATTTCTAAAAGAATCTTTAGACATCTAAGTTTAGGCAACGCTATTTCGAAGGCAATCGTGGATATGAAGAATCCCTAAAACTTTGCTATTTTCATCCAATATAAACAAACTCGTAATTGCTTTCTTTTCAAAAATTGCAAGAGCATCTGCCATTAATAGTCCTTTACCAAGAGTCACTGGGTTTTTTGTCATGACTTCGCTTGCTGTTTGTTCCAATAGTTTAGAACTCATATGACGACGTAAATCACCGTCAGTGATAACGCCAACCAGCTTTTCATCGCTATTCAGTACACCAACGCAGCCAAATCCATGATAGGTCATCTTAACGAGGCATTCGCCCATTGGTGTGCTTTCTATAACAAGCGGTACATTTTCCCCTTTGTGCATAAAGTCAGAAACTTGTTTTAATTGCTGACCTAAATTTCCACCAGGGTGAAATAATTTAAAGTCGTGCTTGGAAAAACCGCGACTGCTTAAAAGAGTAACGGCAAGCGCATCTCCCAAGGCCATTGTTAAAGTCGTCGAATTGGTTGGCGCTAATCCCATAGGACAAGCCTCCCCTACATCAGGTAGTACCAAAGAGAGATTTGATACTCTCGTTAAAGTACAATCTTGCTTTCCGCAAATGGCAATAATCGGTATAGAAAAGCGATGAGCATAATCAATGATTGCATGCAATTCTTTGGCTTCACCAGAATAAGAGATCAAAAGCAGAATATCATCCTTTGTAACCATTCCAAGGTCACCATGACCTGCTTCTGCAGCATGTACGAAAAAAGAAGGTTGCCCGGTCGACGCAAAGGTCGCTGCTATTTTCTTCCCCACATGTCCGCTTTTACCAACGCCGCTTACAATCAAGTGACCCTTAGTTGCCCGAATCATTTCGATAGCTTCGTCAAAAGTCTCATCCAAGGCTAGAGCCAACTGCTGTAATGCAGCGGACTCCGCAAAGATGACTTCTTTGCCTTTGTCTTGATAAAGGTTTTTAATCTCTTTCACCGAAACCGCCTTCATTTTTATTTCTTATTCCGCAATACGATGAGGGAACACATCAAATGTCTCGCCCCCCAATAAATCCATTTGAGCACGATATGGTAAAAAATCAAAACAAGCCTTAGCTAATTCCACTCTACTTTCTCGCTCCAGCATATCGTCTAGCTTGTTCTTTAACTTATGCAGATGAAGAACATCTGTTGCAGCATAACGAAGCTGATCCTTTGTAAGGTCGGATGCTCCCCAATCAGAAGCCCCCTCCTGCTTAGATATTTCAATACCCAATAATTCCTTGCATAAATCCTTTAAGCTATGACGGTCGGTAAAAGTTCGCACCAAACGAGAAGCAATCTTCGTACAGTAAATATTTTCAATTTTGATCCCGAAACTATGCATCATAATAGCGACGTCAAAACGAGCAAAATGAAAAATCTTTGTAATATTTTTGTTTTGTAAAAGTTTTTTTAAATTTACCGCTCTTTCAAAGTTTGACCTTTCGAATTGAACCAAATGACATTCCTCGTCGCCACTTGAGATCTGAACAAGACACAAACGATCACGATGATTTTTAAGACCCATCGCTTCCGTATCGATTGCCACAGATTCTGAAAAAATCAAATTGTCAGGGAGATCATATTTGTAAAGCTGAATTTTCATTAAAAGGCCCCTTTTATACTCCGTACCTTGGTGCCCAGAAGAAGACTCGAACTTCCAAGGGCATACACCCACTAGTACCTGAAACTAGCGCGTCTACCAATTCCGCCATCTGGGCCCTAAGGTCAATTGGTAAAATATTACTGCCCCCTTGTCAACGGATTATTAACTTTTCACAGCGACACTAAAGATAAAGGTAGTTAAAAATGTAAAGTTAAAGAAATAGTTCGATGAGAAAAGATAAGCAATCAGAAATCTCTACTGACGATGGCATTCATTATGACGAACCATCCACATGGGCAAGTAAATTTCAGCGTCGTAAAAAGAGTCTTTTGAATATCGCTGTTTGTTCTTTTGGCTTGTTTCTTTTTTGGATTATGATTGGAGAAATCGGTTTTGCTATGTTTTATCATAAAGCCATTTCTTTTCACGAAACAAAAGAGTTTTTCGAACCTGATCCTAAATACCTCCCTTCTCTTTTTGCATTCATAACTACGTCACTTTCGGTGGTGGTTTTTTATACTTACAGTAAAATCAGGCGTTATTCTTCTAATTTTCCTCTTGTCAAATTATTTTCAAAATCTTCTTTAAAAAAGACCAAATTAAAATCATTAAAAAGCATGAGGAAAAAATCATGAAAATCTTTACAGAATCCCACAGACCTAGACACGTGCGTGTATCCGGGCAAATTAACAATAAAGACCCAATGGCCTCGGACACATCTTATTGGAAAAAATTGCAACCCCAGGAAGGAAAAACTTTTAAAAAAATAAGAGAAGAAACCGATGAAATCCTTATCGGAGAGATTAAAGCAACCCTTGCCCCTGTTAGTGCGCATAAACGAAATCAGTTTACTCAAACCCTAAGTATTTGGTTACAATTTTGGGGAAGAAGCGCTTTTTATCTTTGCATAATTTTATTTATTGTTGGCAGCAGTCTAAGCGTTGCCTATTTTTACAGACCAGCAATGAGTCTTGATAAACTTTTAATAATTTATATCGCTTGCAGTTTTGTTTTGTGGTTTCTCTTAACTCCCATTGCACTTCATCGAAGCCTTAAAAAATCAAAATCTTTTGTTAAGTAAAATTATTCAAAAGGGTTAGTAAAGTCGTAACCTTACACCTGGTTTTCTCTGATGTTATTGACAAGAGATGCTAATCTGCACGATTCAAGAATTTATTTCTTTCGCTTCTAATTTTATCAAGAAAAATGGTTTTCGTATCTCCAGTTAATAAATCTGCATCAGTGTTTGCTCTTTCAAAATACGTTGCCGCCAAACCTCTAATAATTTCTTTTCTTAATGGAGTGGTTTCATTACAAAATGACCAATAATAGCACTGAGCTGCTGAGGTTAGAGAATCTACACGCTCTTCTACGCTATCTGCTTGCCTGGCAATTAAAGCATACATCAATCCACCGCTTAAAAATGCTGTTGCCGCTAAATTACCGGACCTAGTTACCAGATTATAAGACCTTAGACTCGATCCTAGTCGAACATAGCAACCTGCCATTGCAAATGCATCTTGATCGCCTACAATGAAACCAGAAGGCAACACCAGTTCATCAGGAGCAGCTTCCCGAATGGTTGGAGAAAGCTTAGCCTTGGCTGTTTGAATATACCTATAGTTCAACTCATCAATAACAGCAGAAGGTTGAGAAACAAAGCCAGTACGGATCTTATTTAGAAGAGCATCGCCAGGAATACCCTCAGAAGAGTAAGCTGGCAAAATGTGACTTAGAAAGAAACTGAAAATAGCAATCGTAAAGCCAAACATAGAGAAACTCATCAATAAAAAGGTTTCTACTAGATGAGATATGCTTTGATTATTAAAGAATAGTTAATTTTGAAAAAAACTTTTTATTTTATAGCCTTTTTGAGTATCTCACTAACTAGTTCCAAGGAGAATACATACGATACACAGGATGAAACCACTGAGGATGTTCGCTCCACACTAACTTTCCTAATTGCTCAGCCAAGATATTGACTTCTGACGAAGGCAGGGTATCTGGGGAAGCTGGTTCATAGCGATACTCAACATTCCAAGTAAAATCAGGATTATCCAATATTTTCACCCCCTCTACTTTTGTATGTCTTGCGTAATAAAATGGAAATATGTCTAAGGTATCAATTAAGTCGGCATGCTTTAATGCAAATTCAACTGTATTAAAAGCTTCTTTAACCCCTGTTCCTGGAAAACCAAACATGCAAAAAACATGGGATTTAATCCCAGCGTTTTTTAACTCAGATAAGAGGCGTATCGGATCAGCATTATCAGATTTGGTAAGCAAATTACGTTCATCACTTGGGATTAATTCAAGTGTACTAGTTCAGACAAGGTATGACAGTTAGCCGTTTTGCGAGAGAGCGTTTACTGTCAGTTTAAGTTGAGGCTATCAACTTTTTGCTGCCAGATAGGTTTTCCATCTAAGAAAGTTTGCATTGGCG
>Ga0214919_10003222_pt1 | contig 24908 bp, 35 predicted proteins | sample LL1503_MetaG_FD_177994 | JGI IMG/M metagenome (GOLD analysis project Ga0214919, IMG submission 177994) | Freshwater microbial communities from Lake Lanier, Atlanta, Georgia, United States - LL-1503 | ecosystem: Environmental > Aquatic > Freshwater > Lake | place: USA: Georgia | collected... | reverse complement strand
CTTGTTCGCTGTATCATGCATGAATACAACTGCAACTCCAGAAGCTGTAAAATTAATGGATGCTGCTTACTAAGCATAATTAATTGTATAAGTTTCAAGAAAAAGGGACTTAGGTCCCTTTTTTTATTCTCTGGAGTTTCAATGAAAGATTATACAGTCGTAGTCAAATGGTGCAGTGCTGGTATTATTTTAATCGCGATGGTATTCCATGTATTAGGACTAACTCCGTGGAATAGTATCTTACAGTTAGTAGGTGCCGCTGGGTGGACTTATGTAGGATATAAATGGAATGAAAAAGCTATCATAATGAATTTTCTTCCGCAATTCTTTATTATTATTCCTGGGTTAATCTATCTATTTTATTTTAAATGAAGATAGCTATCACACAACGTCAACTAACTGTTAGAGGCATCACTTATGATTGCTTAGAACAAGGTTGGTTTCATTTTCTTAAAAATCATGAACTCATTCCTATTCCAAATATACCTAATATAGATGTAGATGCCGATATGATCGTATTTACCGGTGGTGATACCAGTGATGATAGAGAACAAGTCGAAAGAATGTTGTTTGAGTATGCTATAACAAATAATCTACCTATGCTGGGAGTGTGTCACGGCGCATTCTTTCTTAACAGAATGCATAATGGAAATAATCAAAGTATACTAGGTCATCAAAATACAGACCACCCTGTTAAAATAGGAAAAGATTTTTATATAGTGAATAGTTATCATTCAGGTTGTATTTTTGATCTAGGCGACGGCTTAGACGCATTTGCCTGGGCAGATGATTTTGTTGAGGGATTTAAACATCACACCCGACCAATTTGGGGATTAGTGTGGCATCCTGAACGTATGGAAATTCCTATTATCCCACAGGATCTCAAGGATTTACTGTATGGCTAAGATGTTAATACTCACAGGCCCACAAGGCGCTGGCAATCATCTATGGAGTAAAATATTCAGCTTACACCCCGAAGTCTACGGGTGGAAAACCCTATTAGAAAACTACTGGGAAGCACATAGATTTGCTGAACCATTTGCTCGGCATTGGCGTGACCATAGTTTACTAAAGTCATTTGATTGGCAACAAAGTGAATACTATTTTACCAGCATTAGTTTACCTCTAGGTATCATTGGTAGTGACGTTAACCCTGTATGGATGCCAGACCTACAAGGATTTGCCGCCACGGTGTTAGGCTGTGGAATAGAAGTTGAAATAGCAGTAGTAGGGCGTGATCAAACCATACTAAACAATCAACAAACACGTATCCGCACACAACCCACACTGCCCTTGTTCTTAGAACAATTACCTAAGGTATGGAATCCTACATTCTTAAGTTATGAACTATTATATTTGTATAAACAAGACTATCTAAAGAGTTTGAAATTAAATATTCCAATTGCTTGGGATGATCCTAGCATTGCTACTATTTTAGAAAATGATAGTAATCTAAAATACATACACTATGTAGACAAGTATATTTTAGATAATGGTAATAAACATGGTGTAATATTTAAAAATCGGCCAAATGATTAATTTTAATACTGATAATTTAGTTATTGTTTATTATCCACGTGGAGCTGGGGGTAAATTTCTAATAAACTGTTTAGGGTTAAGCCATACATCTTTATTTCAAGATGCTATTTTAGCAGAAAAACAAATAGATGGAATATTTAATTTAGAAGATAAGATGCAATATTTAATTGATCAATTTTCTAAAATTACCCCCGATAGCGGATGGAATGATTTAAATCTTGGATGTATACAGCTCACAAAAATATCGCCTGAAAATTTACTATTATTACCAACTAAATTAATAAAAAAATATAATTTATTTGATCCTAGATTTAAAAAAATAAGTGATAGCAATTTTAAATTTTTTATGGTTGCCCACTATCCATTACAATTAGAAAAATATCTAGATATTTGGCCAAATGCTAAAATAATTATATTTAAAAATAATGAAGATTTTATAAATTTTCGTAATAATTCAAAAGAATTAGAAAGGGTTTGGGATATTTATAAAGGGGACTCATGGCCTAGATCATATCCTGGGAATTTAATTAATCTGTCTGAAAATTTAATAGAAGAAATAAAAATTAAATGCCCTTACTTATATTATGAATTATCTATCGATACAGCAAATACTATCTATTATAATCAAAAAATTAAAAGGATTAAAAATAGTAAATTGAAAAATCAGATAATTTTTTGGGATACCAATTTATATTTTTCTTGTGATGATACTGTAAATAGAATTGAACAATTATATAATGAATTGGCATTAACTAATTTTAATAGAGAATACATAATGAAATATTATAATTTGTGGATCAACAAATTAATACAATTAAAATAAAAATGAAAAAATTATTAATCGTCACAGGACCGCAGGGATCAGGAAACCACGTATTCAGTCGTATATTCAGCATGCATGAATGTGTGGGTGGGTGGAAAGAACTAGTAGACAAATACTGGGTTCCTAGTGACTTAGAACCCTTTGCTGAATATTGGGTCTATCCTGAACGTTTGACTAAGGAAGTATTTGATGGCTACGAATATTGGTTAGCTAATGTCAGCGTACCTTTTGTCTATGATGGCGTGCGCCAAACTCCTAAGATATTAGAAATGGCGCAACGAGCTAAACAACTAGGTATAGATGTAAAGATCGCTATTATAGTCCGAGATCAGAATATACAAGCAGAACAACAGTTACGAGTGCGTAAAGAAATAACCTTACCTATAGCACAAGAATACTACTACAATCACATCTTAACCAGCGATTTTCCAGTGTTTTTCTTAGATAACGAAGCACTTTTCCTACACCGTGAACACTACTTGAAGTATGTTAGCAAATTGTTAAGTTTCCCTATAGATTTCACAAATCCTGATATCTTTAAATTCATCGAAGAAGATCCCAATCGCAAGTATGTCAAACACGTAGATGAATACTGGCTTGACCAAGAAGTATGGCAGGGAATACAGCCTAAGAGTGTCCGCGGTTTAGATAAATAATACAAAAGAGTCCTAAAACTATGAGTAAAGCAATATCAGACGTAATTGAAAATACCAAAGAAATATTCATGACAGATTCAGCTCTGGACAGTCTTATGGACTTTGAGCGTGTGTTAGATGAATTAGATCTTTATGTATTTGCGCATTGGAAAGAAGGTGAGCTAGTAGAAGGACCAGTATACGAAAAATATTTCGTGACCTGCACTTTTATGTGGCCTTACAAGCTAATGCCAGATCCACGTGGTGGTGAACGTCTATTAGACTACGACTGTGAAGTCTACTATAGTAAAGATACATTAGAATATCCAATTAAAGTTAAAACCCCAGATGACTTTGTTCCAGGTACTAAAATGCCCAAGATGAAGAAAACGCCTGTGTGGCTAGTTAAAATCGTCATGCCTAAAAAGCTCATGCAAGAAATACAACAAGGTAGTTTAGAATTAGAAGGTGCTAATCTCGACTTAGAAGATATTGAACAGGCCTACGAAGAGGGTGATGATCAAGCACAATTTAACCAAGACGAACAAAATCAAGAGCAACAACAAAATGTCCAACAACAACCAGCACAACCACAGTTTTAAACTGTTAAGAGAAAATCTTGAGATGGGCGATCTAGCTCGCCTAGTCCATGACGAACTGCACATCGACGAATACAAGTCAAAGATGGGCACAGATGCAGATGTCTGTGTGGTCAGCTTTAAAGTCTCAGGTAAAGAACCATCGGCTGACTTGGTCAGCTTTATTGAAAAAGGCTACGACTTTGTGCTTGATGCTGATGTTAGCTCAGGTGAGAAAGAAGGTGGCGATTATCTAGTGTTTGTTGAACTAGAACGCACAGACAAACTACCAGAACAAATCATAGAGATCATGGAAGATATCATGAATCTAACAGAACAAAAGATTGAAGAATGGCGTGTGCGTTATTACAAATCCGCCACTGACAATGAACTTACACAAGAATCATTGGCCAAGATTATTCCTTTAACACCAGAAGCATATGATGCAAAATATGGTGATGAAGATGAAGAAGTTGATGCTACAGAACCTGAAGATATAACTCAAGACCTAGACGCTATGAAAGCAGCCGCGGGTGTGCCAGTAACTACAACAGCACCTAAGAATGAATATACGGAGAGCTTGAGAATTGCAGCAGGACTAAAATAATTTAAACGAAAGGATTTCAAAATGGAAATTACCGCAGAAATAATCAAATCACTTTATCCGCAATATAAACACCCAGCAGACCTCGCAGAAGTATTAACTGAACAGTTTGAAAAATACGAAATTAATACTGTCAATCGTGCGGCAGGTTTCCTAGCACAGTGCGGTCATGAGTCAAACGGCTTTACCGTCTTAAAAGAAAACCTAAACTATTCAGCAGAAGGTTTAACTAAGATCTTTAAAAAATATTTTCCAACACTAGCAGATGCTACCCCATATGCTCGTAACCCACAAAAGATTGCTAACAAAGTCTACGGTGGACGTATGGGCAATGGTCCTGAATCCAGTGGCGATGGATTTAAGTTCTGTGGTCGCGGTGCTATCCAATTAACAGGCCATGACAACTACAGTCAATTTGCTGCCAGTGTAGGTATGACCATAGATGAAGCAGTTGCAGACTTAGAAACACTCGATGGTGCTATCGAATCAGCATGCTGGTTTTGGAAGAAGAACGGCTTGAATGCTATCTGTGACAAAGACGATATCGTTACTATGACTAAACGTATCAACGGTGGTACTATTGGATTAGATGATCGTAAAAAACACTACGAACACGCTAAGGAACTATTAGCATAATGTGGATCTTACATCTATTACCTGACAGTTTCTTAATCTATGTGATCAATGGTATCTGTGTCGCAGGTCTCGTCGCCACTGTATTAGGATTCTTCCTAGGATGGGTTCCATTTGTTGGACGCTGGAAACTACCCTTACAATTACTAGGCATCGCCTTATTAGTAGCAGGTGTTTATTTCAAAGGTGGCTATTCGACTGAAATGGAATGGCGTGCCCGTGTTGCTGAAGTTGAAGCAAAAGTTAAGGTTGCAGAAGCCAAAGCAAAGAAAGCCAACGCACAAGTGCAGACCAAAATCGTTACTAAGATAGTTAAGATACACGACAAAGCCAACACAGTTAAAGAAACAATCCGCAGAAATAAAGAAAAAATTAATGCAGAATGTAAACTAAGCGACGAAGCTATTAGTGCTTATAATTCTAATATCATCAAGGAGAAGAAATAATGCGTAACTTACTCCTAGCTAGTTTACTATTACTAACAGGGTGTGCTACATCAGTCCCTGTGACAATGAGCTTTCCACAACTACCAGAAGCATTGGATAAACCCTGTGATCGTTTACTACCACTTGCCGCTGATAAGAAAGAACTTAGCGACTTATTAGAAAATACCACAGACAACTATGCCAAGGCTAAAGAATGTAATGCCAAGGCCAATGCATGGAAAGAATGGTACGAAACACAGAAGAAAATCTTTGAGGAAGTCAAATGAAAAAACTATTAGTAGCATTAGCAATCGTATCATTGTCAGGTTGTGCGACCATACAACAAACTACACTTTATAAAGCGTGGAACATGGCCAAGTTCGATAATAACGAATACAGCCAAATCAACAGCATCCGCACAGTGGCTAACTTGGGTGCGGCTAAATGTGGCACACCTGACGTATTACCTGTAGTAGATAGCCTATACTACAAGTCAGTAGAATTTAAAAATTATTCAGCTAGCATTCCGCACAACGAAGAAACTGTTAAGATGGGTGGAGAACTAGCAGAAATTATCAAAGGTCTGAATGCGAGATATCACGATAAGGAACCTGTAAGTGTTGCTTATTGCACTCTTAAATTTGGCACCATTGAGAAAAATGCAGTAACTATACAAAACGTCGTAGGAGCGAAACCAAGATGAGCACAATAGCACAAGCACAAGACTTAGAAGCACAATTTCACGCTGGCGCACTATCAAGAGCTGAATATCAAGAACTGTTAGAAGATCTTAAACACACAGCCGCAGTTAACGAAGCCGCAGGTGATCTGGCAAAACTATCACAGATACACGAAGTATTAGAAGATCTAAAAAATGCAGCCAGCTTACTTTAACCAAAAGCAATAAATACTATTATAATAAAGCACTAGGAGCTAAGACAATGGCACAAACAGAAGCAGAAAAGAAAACAGAAGATTGGATGACCAGCAAATGGCGCCCACTAATGGCTGTGACATACATGGCTACGATTTGGTTTGACTTCATCGTAGGTCCAATCATTTTTAACATCTTACAATATTACAATCCAGGACAAGCAGTTACATCATGGACACCCTTAACATTACAAGGTGGTGGTTTATATCACTTGGCCATGGGTGGTATTTTAGGTATCGCAGCGTGGACACGTGGTAAAGAAAAAGTAGCACAGATCGAAGCAGGCGAACAAAAATCTTTTAGCGGTGGGTTCGAAGGCACCCCAGTAGCAAGTCCTTCAGCGCAACCACAGTGGGTTACACCGTCACCAGAAGTTGCAGCGCAACCGCAACAGACTTATACACCACCTCCTGCTCCAGCAACACAGGCACAAGCACCAACACCTGCTCCGGCACCAATCGCCGCAGATTTTGGTAGTGCACCTCCAGCGTTTGGTGATGCTCCAGCAGTAGATGATCCAACTCGTCCATTACGTCGTGTGAAAAAATAAGCTAGATATTAGTTGACGTTAAATAAAAGGTAAGCTATAATAACATATAGTTTACCTTTTTTTATCAATGGAGTTATAATGGAATACGTCGAAGAGCAAGGACCTTTATTAGAAAGTCTGGTTTATCTTAATCAAGCACAGGTAATCGTTGAGGTTGGTGTAGCAGAAGCTAAATCAACAGATTGGTTATGTCGTGGTGCTAAACTACGTGGTGGCAAAGTATATGGATACGATCTATGGGACACACACGGATTGAACAATCAATTTGAACATTGGTCAAGTAAAGCCAAATGCGAAGAATATCTGTATGCTAAAGGTCATAGCAATTTTGAACTTACTCAAATCAACAGCAGATCTCCAGAATTCGCAGAATTAATTAAAACCAAACACCCAAGCATTGATTTGGCATATATCGACGGATGCCACAGCTATGATGGTATTAAAAATGACTTTGATATCATCTATCCATTACTAAGTGAATGTGGTGTTATCGTATTCCATGATACATTAAAGATCGATGGTTGCCGTGAGTTCATGATTGATCTACGCACCAAGTTCTGGGATGGCACATTTGATCTTATCACATTCCCATTTGGTAGTATGTTCTACAGCGATGGTAATGTTGTTAATCGCCGCACAGGGATCAGCGTGTTAACTAAACGTAGTTTTGCTACATTGGACCTACCTATCGATGAGCAATGTAATTTAGACGAACACTTCAATGACATCTATGTCAAAGAAGAAGAGTGGTACGAAGCAGAGCTTAAACGTGCTGCTAAATCTAAGAAATAAATAAATTTGACAACTAACTAACTTGGTTGTAATATAATAATATGGCAAATGCATATGAAACATTGGGTGTGCCTAAAGGGGCATCCGACGAAGAAATTAAACGAGCTTATCGTAAGATGGCGGCACAGCACCATCCTGATAAACAGGGTGGAGATACTGCTAAATTCCAAGAGATACAATCAGCTTACGAAACCCTGACTGATCCTCAAAAACGAGCACAGCACGACAATCCAAATCCATTCCACGGATTCCAACAAGGTGGCCCGCATGGTAGCCATTTTGAATTCCAATTTGGTGGAGGTGGCCCAGAAGATATATTTGCTCATTTCTTTAATCAGGGCGGGTTTGGACATAATCCATTCCAAAGACAACATCAACCCCGACGTAATAAAGACCTGCGTGTGCAGATGTCTATCAGTCTTGCCAGCACACTTGACTCACAGAAGAAGACAATTTCAGTCCAAACTACCAAAGGTGATCGCTACAATGTAGATGTTGAAATCCCACGTGGTATCAACAATGGCACCACTATCAAATATACCCAGATGGGCGATAACATGTTTGACACCTTGACAAGAGGTGATTTGTATGTTATAATTAATGTAGAAAATGACAATCGCTTTGAGCTACACGGTATCAATCTAGTCAGCAATTTAGAAATAGACAGCATTGATGCTATGTTAGGCGCAGAGAAATCTGTAACTGGTATCGATGGTCGAGAATATATGATCAAGATCCCACAAGGTTGTCAATATAATACCAAATTTGGTTTACAAGGACAAGGACTATACCAGATGAACAGTAACCATAGGGGAGACCTAATAGTTAATGTCACCATTAAAACACCTAGTCTAGATGAACAGCAATTAAACATACTTAGAAACATCAAGACTAATCAATAAATATTTTATATAGAGGTATATCTTGAGCGAAATGCGATCAAATCCTGAAATAGAGCAAATCATTGAAAATGCTTGCCAATTGGCCAAGGATTATAAACACGAATACGTGACCTTAGAACATCTATTGATATGCTTGGTTGAATTCAAACCATTCAATAAACTATTGGTTGATTTTGGTGTAGAGACAGAAGAACTATTACGTGATCTCTATGACTACATTGGTCGACAAGATCATTTGATCAATCCAGATCTCACAGTAGAAAAACAACCACAACGCACACACAGCCTAGAACGTGTATTCAATCGTGCATTTACACAGGTCCTATTCAGCGGACGTGAGCAGATGGAATCTATTGATTTGTTCCTTAGCATCAGCCAGGAACCTAACAGTCATGCCGCATACTTCTTGCTCAAGTGGGGCATCAATCGCAAAGCCCTAGTCGATTTCTTCACTCATGAAAATGCTGATCGGTTTGGCAAGGCTAAGAAGGTAGAAAGCAGTAAGAAAGATTATGCTGATAAGATCCTTGAAGAATACTGCACTGATCTAAACAAACATGTAGTAGAAGGCAAGATTGATCCAGTGATCGGCCGCGCTGTTGAACTTGAAGAGATCGCACAGGTCCTAGCACGTCGTAGCAAAAGTAATGTGCTGATGATTGGTGATCCTGGTGTGGGCAAGACTGCTATCGCAGAAGGACTTGCACATAAGATCGTCAATGGTGATGTACCAGAATATCTGTTACCTTACACAGTCTATAATTTAGAAATTGGTAGTTTGCTAGCTGGTAGTAAATACCGCGGTGAGTTTGAAGAGAAACTCAAAGACGTATTAGCCGCATTGAACACCAAAGGCAATACTATCTTGTTTATCGATGAAGCACATCAGATGCAAGGTGCAGGTGCAGGTGGATCAAGCAGTGTAGACTTCGCTAATATGCTTAAACCAGCATTGGCCAAAGGTAACATTAAAGTTATCGCATCAACTACATTTGAAGAATATACTCAGAGCTTTGAAAAAGATCGAGCTTTAATGCGCAGATTCTACAAACTAAACATTGATGAACCAACACCAGCAGTGGCTAAAGATATCCTATACGGTCTACGCCAACACTTTGAAAAGTTCCATAAAGGTATCATTGATGATGAGGCTATCGAGACCGCAGTTGATCTAAGTGTTCGATATCAGACAGACAAACGCTTACCAGACAAAGCCATTGACTTGATCGATATGAGCTGTGCAAGACTGAAAATTAAGAATCCTGACTTTATCGTTGGCAAACTTGATATCGTTGAAACTATCGCTAAAGCAACTAAGATTCCTAAAGAAAACCTATTAAGTGAAAAAGCCACAGAAAACTTGATCACCCTAGAATCTACTATCAAAGATAAGTTATATGGTCAGGACACAGCAGTTGATGAAGTATTAGAAAAGATCTATGTGGCTAAAGCTGGCATGAAATCACATAACAAACCTGTAGGCAACTTCTTATTCTTAGGACCAACAGGTACTGGTAAGACAGAGTTTGCTAAATTGCTTTCAGATAACCTCAGCATGAAACTCCTACGCTATGATATGAGTGAATATCAAGAGAAACATTCAATGGCTAAACTAATTGGTGCACCTCCAGGCTATGTTGGCTACGAAGATGGCAATCTAGGCGGTGGTTTACTAATATCAGAAGTTGAACGTAATCCACACAGTATTATCCTACTAGATGAAATTGAAAAGGCACATCCTGATATCAGTAACTTATTACTACAGATCATGGACGAAGGATTTATCACAGGATCAAATGGCAAGAAAGCTGACTGTCGTAATAGTATATTAATCCTAACTTCAAACTTAGGTGCTGCAGATGGTGAACAGAATGCCATTGGTTTCGGTCGTAGTCTAACCAAAGAAGGTACCGATGATGAAGCCGCTAAGAAATTCTTTAAACCAGAGTTCCGCAATCGATTAGACGCGGTGATCAAGTTCAATAAACTAGATAAGATTTCAATGAAGAAGATCGTTGTCAAGTTCTTAAATGAATTAAATGATTTACTAGTTGAAAAAGAGATCAAAGTTCATACTACAGAAGCACTAGTAGATCATCTAACAGAAGTTGGATTTGATCCTGCCATGGGAGCAAGACCACTGTCACGCAAGATCAACGAACTGATTAAAGTTCCGTTGAGTAAGAAAATCTTGTTTGAACATGTAGAAGCAGGTAGCATAGTGACAGCCGATTATCAAGATGATAGTGTTAAGTTTACTATAATTCCTCCTACCATGGATCTACTAGAAAATAAAACGGTTGATGAAAACGGTATTATCGTAGTATAATAATTTTACAGCTGAAATTGTGTCCGATAAATAATATGAGTATATTATCAAGGAATCACAATCATGGCAAAATTGCATGAAGAAGTATTAGTAGTAAAAGTCAGCAAATTATTGAAGGACGGTGATGCACCTAGTTCAATCTTAAATGCTGATACTGTGGCTAGTTTAGAAGCAGTAGTCCAAGAGTTAGCAGGCGCTAACACTTTAGTAGAAATTCAAGTAGCATAATTTTTTAACATAAGAGAGATTTTCGATGAGCAAACAATCAAAACGTATCAAACCTAATCAGCCTAGTATGATCGCTATGGCTCCAGGTCAACAACCTAACATGCAACAAGGCCAACAACAAGGTGGAGTGCCATATGACTTTACCAAAGTTCATATCCATTTTGGTATTCCATGTTACGGTGGTCAGATCACAGAACCATGTTTCACTAGTTTCCTACGTTTTATCTTAATGGCAAGTAAATCAGGACTACAATGGTCTTTAGATACCATGGTTAATGAGTCATTGGTCACACGTGCTCGTAACAACTTGATGGCTAAGATGATGACTAACACTGCGGCCACGCATTTCATGTTCATCGACGCAGACATCCGTTTCCAACCAGAATCAATCTTTATGATGTTAGCCGCTGATAAAGATGTTATCGGTGGATTATATCCTAAAAAAGCACTACCTATCTCTTATGTAATCAATGTTAAACCAGGTACACAGATCATCAATGATATTTTCCCAGTGGATACCATGGGCACAGGTTTCATGATGTTCAAACGTCATGTATACGAAACACTTTGTAAAGCTCATCCAGAGTGCAAGTATGTAGACGATGTTGGTCTAGGTAAACAATATGAACCAACTATGTTCTCAATCTTTGATACTGCTATCGACGAAAAAGGTCACTATCTAAGTGAGGATTGGTTATTCTGTCGTCGTTGGGCAAAACTAGGTGGTGAGATCTATGCTCATGCCAAAGTATTACTGAACCATTCAGGACATTATGAATTTGCTGGTGACTTAGATGTGTTGATTGGTAAGAAACAAGCAGAACATCCTAACGCACATCAACCTAAATAAGAAAGATCGATAATGGCCGAAGAAAAACTGAGTTTCGTTGTTACCCTTAGCGGTACATTTTGGGATCGACGACCTCAGTTTTCTATCTGGTTAGATGATCATGCTGTTATACAAAGCGAGATAGTCGGCACTGCACAACAACCAGTGACCTTTGAACATACAGTTGATGAAGGGCCACACACCCTTAAAGTACGCTTAGAAAATAAAAATACCAGTGATACTGTCATAGAAAACGGTGAAGTTGTCAAAGACATGTTACTTAATATCGATGACATCACCATTGATGATATCAGTCTCGGCAATCTATTATGGTCAGCTGAATACATTTTAGATAAAAAACAAACATATAAAGGGCAAGAAATAGACCATTTAGATGGTTGTGTTAATCTAGGGTGGAATGGCACTTATACGCTTAAATTCACCAGTCCTTTTTATATCTGGCTTCTTGAAAAGCTCTAAGATAAATATAGTAAGACCCCTGGGATTACTATGTTTTTAACTGAATTATACGAATCTAGACAACCTAAACATGCAGCGTTTTGCTTTGGCCGCATGAATCCTCCTACCATCGGACACGGTAAGCTACTAGCTACCACACACAAAGCCGCTCGTGGTGGTGATTATTTTATATTTGTCAGTCACACACAAGACAAGAAAAACAATCCCTTAGACTATAATACCAAAGTTAATTTCATCCAACGCATGTTTCCTAAGTATGCTGATCGTGTCAGCGTAGGTGGACTACGCACTATCATGGACATAGCTGGTTTCTTATATGATCACGGTTACACTGACGTGACTTTTGTAGCAGGCAGTGATCGATTAGATGCATTTAAAAAGCTATTAACAGATTATAATGGTATAGAAGGTGGTAACATCTACTATAAATTTAATAATATCAACTTCGTATCTAGTGGTGAACGTGAAGATGGTGCCGAAGGTGTAGAAGGAGTAAGTGCTAGCCAAGCACGTGCTGCCGCGATATCTAACAATCTAGCCGCATTTACCACTGCTACAGGTGCAGGTCGCCTAGCACCACAGTTATTCACAGCGGTGCGCAATGGCATGGGACTAACTGAATCTCAAGTAGACGAACATATCGTTAAACACGGTAGCCAATATCGTATACTGAGTAAAAAAACAGGTAAAAATCTAGGCACTTTTCCGACTAAAGCTGCGGCTAAGAAACACGAGCGTGAAATACAATACTTTAAACACGCCAATGAAGACGCCAGTGGATATATTCCAAAGAATAAAAAAGAAGCCAAAGACCCACGCTGGAGTAATGCATTGACTGTTGATGTGCATCCAGATACTCCAACCAAGAATCTACGAGCATTTAAACTGGCATGAGTGAAGTAAGCCTACGAGTGCAGGTTCATTGCCTACAGCCCAATTGGATAGAACACGAAAACAGCCGTTATAGACTATATGTCAATGATGATCTGATCACTGAACGCACTTGGATTTGGCCCGCAAATACCTATATAGAAGAAGAAGTCCTAGTTGAAGTCACTGACAGTGAATCACATATCGTAAGATTAGAAACCATATTAGATAATCCGCGTAGTTTAACACAGTTTGGACTACAAAACTTCTATGTAAATGGATGGCCTAAACCGCATTATGGCGGGGATAGAACACAGCTATCCTTTATGCTTGGATAAATATAATAATATTAGGAACCTAGCATGAAGCCCTCAGAATTTATCAAAGAAGAACTTAGCACAGACGACGAATACCGTGGTGAAGTGGGCATGGTTAAAAACAACCTACACACCATTGTGCGTGTCAGTGTGCATTTGGCTAAAGAATTACAAAATGACGAAGATTTACCTGAATGGGTAGAAGAAAAAATTAGTATTGCCAAAGGCATGATGGTTACAGCTATGGACTATATGATCAGTCAACACGAACGAGGCATCCAACCCACCGTAGCAGAAGATGCCAGCGCAGGTGCTAGCAGTTCAGGTGCAGTTGCTACCAGCATGGGTGGTGGTGGTGGATTTGGCAAAAGCATTTTTATGAGTCGTAAAGGCCCTGTTAAAACTAAGAAAACAAAATAATGGATAAGTTTACTAACCAATTAAAAATCGCATTTGCTAGCCAATATGCGTTTGCTATCAAAGCACAGAACTTCCATTGGAATGTAGAAGGTCACGACTTCTATCAACTACATCAATTATTTGATACGATCTATACAGAAGTATATGGTGCTGTTGATGACTTTGCAGAAAACATCCGTAAGATCAAAGCCTACACTCCAGCAAGTCTATACCGTTTTTCAGCACTAACAGCGATTGATGATGAAGTAGAAGTATTAGAACCATCTGCTATGGTCGCAGAACTATTACACGACGCCGAAAAGATGCAGGAAATCATGAAAGTGTTATTTGTAGAAGCTGAAAATCTTGGTCATCATGGACTAAGTAACTTCCTAGCAGATCGCCAAGATGCATTTGCTAAACACGCTTGGTTCCTAAGAGCAACAGCAAAGGCATAATATGGATATCAAACAACTATTAGAAAAGATGGACAAGTTTGCCGGCGAGAAAGTTGGGCAAAAACCTGGTGACCAATGGAAGGGCACAGACAAAGGTACTCCAGGTAAAAAACTAGTAGGTGACAGCATCCTTAAAGATCTAAGCAAAGGCAAAAAAGCCAAGAATAAAGAACAAGAACTATCAGAAGAATTCCAAGCATTCTTAGAAGCAGAATTCCAAGACACAGTAGATAAACGTCCAGCACGTAAAAGTGATCGACATCCACGTGGACACGAACCACACCCACGTTATAAAACAGTTAAAGCAGATGAAAGCGCAATGGGTGACAAAGATATCGAACTACAAGATTATCGTTCAATGTCTCACAAAGAATTCCAAACTGCCTATGGCATGACCAAAACAGAATGGATCAGCAAGAATAAAAGCCTTGTAATAACAAATCCTAATATCAAAAAAGGATTAGGCTTAGGCGAAGCGGCTGATACTGAATACACAGTGAATATGGATCGTAACGGTAAAACTCGGTCAACTTCAGGCACTATCGCTGAACTATTAGATTACTTTGGTTACACATTAGAAGTTGGTAAATCATACGAACATGAAAAAGGTCGTTATAAGATCAATTTAAATCCAAAGAGTATCGGACAACTTGTTGATGCTTTAAACAAAGCAGCCAGCAATGGTGCTGCCAATGGTGCTGCAAGCACACATTATAGCACAGGTGGTCAAATGTTTGATGAAGCTGGTAATCCAGCACAGCAAGCGGCTATCGCTATCGCTATGAAGAAAGCTGGTAAGAAACCTAAAAACGAAGGGGTGTCATACAAAACCGCAAATCCACACCCAGCATCAAAAGATCCCATCGTTGCCAAAGTATTAAAACAGATGCGCCCGGGTTTGACAGGCCTAGACATGAACAATGAAGCATTCTTATACTTTGCTTATGAGATAGGTAAGATGCGTGCTAGAGAAATGTGGGAAGATTATGGCCCAGCTATCAAACATTTTTATCAATCAGGTATAGGTGTAAATGAAGGTTGGGAAAGTGGTCCTGAAGAATATGAAGAGCCATACGATGATGCAGATGATGCCTATGATCGCCAACGTCAAGAAAAGATTGACACAGAAGCAGAAAAGGAATGGGCTAAGTTACCCAAAGTATCAACTTATCAATGTACTGGACGTGGTGCTAATATGGAACCTAATCAAAAGTTTGGTCCTGAGTTTGACACATTAGAACAAGCTCTTGAATATCGTGCCGAAATCATGAAAGATCCAAAGACCCCACATCCTGAGCATATTGGTATTAACACTCTGACTAGAGTGGTTGATAAAGAGCAAACAGATGAAATGGTTGACACTAGACAAACTCCACTAGTAGACAAAGAAGATTATAACGCTAAACGTGCTCAACTACAAAAAATACAGATGGATCCAGAAACTAGTAGAGATCCACAACTTAAAGCAGAACTAGCACGTCGCATGGCAGTGTTAATGCAACAGGCTAAAGACATGGGCATTGAAGAAAGTCGTGCTCACAAAATATTAAACACATGGTTTAAAAATCATGAACGCCAAGAAAAATTTGCTAAAGGGGAATTAACTGTTCCCACACCACAAGAACGTCGTGCGCAACTTGAAAAACCTAAGAAACAGATTAAAGAATTTGGTGCTAATCCACCACAAGGCACTGCTGGACAAACCATGCAACAACAGGATCCTAAACAAGCACAGGCTGTGGCTCAGGCAACAAACACATTAAAAGCCGCTACAGGCAGCACTGCACCAACTACTAATATTGCCAAAGCACTTGACTCTGCTAGTCAAGGTAATCCAGTTGGTGGGCAGGATATGAAAGCTCTTGAGCCATTAATGAAAGATGTAGCTACTATAGCACAGACTCCACAACTAGCAGGACAACTTAAAACAGTGCTAGGACAAGTGCAACAGGTGCAACAGAAACAAAAACAACAGCAACAACAGACTACTTAGTCATCTAGGTCTTCTGGTTCTTGACCAGCTGATTGCATTTCTCGATCCAATTTTTTAATCGCTGATTTTACTGCTGATAATTTAGCAAACATCTTATTTCCACGTTTACCGTTTATATATAAGCAAAACTTGCCCGATTCATCTTTTTTGACTTCAGCAAACATATCACCCTTAAAACCAATCTTAGCTGAATACACTGGTAGTGCATCTGTAAGTGAGTCAAACCCAAGTAAAATACTGTCACCTTGAGCACCAATTTTAACTAATTTCTTGTCAAATTCGCCACTTAAATTGGTTTTTCGCATGATGATCGCAGCCAAACGCACATTGTTCTCTGCTACTTGGATAACACCCGAGTCATCGATCCAATAATCCTCACCTTCAAATGGACCGTTGAATGGATCTGCTATGATATCGTTTAATTTTTCTGCTAGTTTTTGCATTATTTGATCCAAGAATTGTTGTAAGAACTAGTATTATACACTCATTCGTTAAAGTTGTCAAGTGTTAAAAGGTGATAAATATCTTATATTATGGATTATCTATGTTATTAACAGAATTCTTTGCCACAGAAAATTGGGCGACATCTAATTATATTACCAACGAAATGGCTGAAGAAATGTCAGATGTTGTCACTGCACGTGGCTTGATCGGTCACGCACTACGCGACTCAAAATTAAAAGACGAATACTTTGAATTCTTAAAACACCTACGTAAACACCATGGTAAAGATTACAGCACACGCATACACCAGACAGCAGCTAAACTTGCTCGAGTTAAGGACCAAGACTAAATGAGTCAATCAGTAATATATCAATATTTAACAGCAGGTAGCTTTGATGTTACTGTGCCTAGTGGCTACAGCAACCAAGTATTAGTCTATGCTTGGGGCGGCGGCGGCGGTCGTGGAACCGGAGCAGTTGGTGGTGGTGGGGGTTATGCCGCTGGCGTAGTTAATATTAATGCAGGTGACAGTGTTACTATATCAGTTGGTGGCCATGGCGGATCAGGATCAGGTGCAAGTGCCGGCAGTGAAGGATTGGGCAACAATCCAGTCATAGATTTATCTGGGGGAACTGGAGCAAATGGCAGTGATCCCGAAGATAATGATGCAGGCGGATCAGGCGGTGGTGGTGCCGCAAGCGCAGTTTTTGTAAATGGTGTAGCGATGCTAGTTGCCGCAGGTGGCGGTGGTGGCGGGGGATACGGAGAAGATGGCGCCGGTGGCGCGACTGCTGGAAGTCCTGGTGGGGTTGCGACTAAAGTTTATACTGTTCCACGTGGACAAAATGGTGGCACTGGTGGTGCTGGCGGTTCAGGTGGTGGTGGTGGTGGCTATCCATTTGGTGGAGCGACTGGTTCATTTTATGGTGATGATGGTCCAGGTGGTGAAGGTGGTTATGGTGGACAAAACTATGCTAATGCTAGTGTAACTTCAAGCTCACTACTAGCAGGATCGGGAACCAACACAGCAGGAACTACCAACGGATATTATCCTGGTAAACAACTTGGCACTGCTGGTTATGACGGTTGTGTTATAGTAGTATTCCAAAAATTATTCACAGCATGGGTTAAACAATCAGGTAGTTGGAAACAGGTCACTAATGCTTATGTTAAAACTCCAGCAACATATTATACCACAGCAACAGGTGCAACTGTTACTGTGCATTCAGCCGGTTGGAAACAGATCGTCCGTGGTTGGTTGAAAAAAGATGGGGTATGGCAAAATATCGCAACTCCATTGACATTGATTTCAAGTAAAGTTTCTAGTACACCATCAAAACGTGCTAGTATTAATCTGGTCATAGCTAGCAATACCAGCAGTTATAATCTATTAGATACGCTTAATACCCTAGGCACATATTATCCAGGTTATTCAGATATAACATTGACCATCAATGCAGGTGTTACAGTTGACAGTAATGATTCTGGTGGGGCTGCATTAACTATCGATGGATTAACGTCAGGCGATAGTTTAATCATCGTTAACAACGGCACTATACTCGGCCGAGGTGGATCAGGTGGAGCCGCTGGTTGGCTTAAGACCGTTACTGTTGGTAGTGGCAAAAACTCAACTACATCAACGTCAGTCCAAGATGCCGGCCCAGGCGGTACTGGTGGCACAGCTCTATCAGTAACCTACATAGCTACCTTAGAAAACAACGGTGTTATCCGTGCAGGTGGCGGAGGTGGCGGAGGTGGCGGTATCGGCTACAATGGCGCAGGTGGAGGCCAAGGTGGTGGTGGTGCCGGCTATGGACCAGGTGCTAACGCAGGTACATTAACCGCAGGTGGTGCGGGTGCAGGTCTTGGTGGTGCAGGTGGATCAAGTGGCGCAAATGGCACAGCAGGCACCAATGGTGCAACACAAACTGTAACTAACAGCAACGGTAAAGGCAGCACAAGTGTAACAGGGTCAGCAGGTGGAGCAGGTGGAGTAGGTGGTAAAGCCATCGCAGGTTATGCTAAACTTACGGTCACAGTCACAGGAACTATCGTCGGAGCAACAGCATAAGTTAGGATTCTAATGAGCAAAATTTCAATCAAGATTGTAGAAGTAGATCAAGCAACACAAACAGTATTAGTAAAGTATGCCAGCGAACGTAGTCTGAAACCCATAGATGAATATGATGCTGTAGCGTTCCAACTTACTAACTTTGGTTCTCGCTCCCCAGAAGAGTTTATTGAAACAATCCGTCCGCAGATCACACAATATGTCCAACAGAGAGATGCCGCAGAAAACCCAGAAGATCCCGTGGATCTCACTGCTTGGCACGGACATACAGCAGAAGTAGAAGCACACGTAGTTGAAATAGCGACCCCAGCGGCTCCGGCAGCTCCTCCTATAGACGCATTAGTCAATCCAGAAGTCATACTATGATCCTAAACAACGCTATTAATGCTGGCGGATTTATCTACTGTATGGCCTACTTTGGTCCACACGAGTCTAATACCTATTTCAATGATGGTGATGGGCACTATCATCAATGTATCTATATAGTAGAAGGCCGTGGTAGTGGAACTATAACTGCTACTCCTGATGGTGAAGTTATACGATATGAAGATGGTGATAGTCAAGGACAGTTGATCGACCTAAGTCCTGCTCGTGGATATTATCATACAACTAAAACACAAGATGTGGGATTAACTACTATAATGTTTAATCCAATTCCTGCAGATAGAGTATTAGATGTAGAAATCATCAAAGGTCCTTTAATCAAAACAGTCACAGCAACAGATAAAAGAATCACCATAGTCTGCATCACTGGTCCAATTACAGCCAATGATAAAAATCTAAATAGTCTACAGCATGCCAAAATATTTCCAGGTAAAACTGCGGAACTAACCCTACCAGAAAACACAGTCTGCGCCCTAGTATCAGATAAGTAGTTATATACACATATTACTCAGGGTCATTCAATGGAACAATACGTAGTTACGGGCATAGGCATCTATAATAGCCTTGGAAAAACAGCTGAAGAAAGTTGGCAGAATCTTCTAGCCGGTCATTCAGCAGTCCGTCGAATCTCGTGGCCCACAGATGATCCCACATCATACCCAGCAACACACGCAAGTGTAGCTAAAACTCGTATTGCAGCCCCAGCTGTTAAACTCACAGAAGATGATGCTCATCCAGAACATTTTGACTATGGATGGCGTCATTGGGATCCAAACACTCGTGCTTGCTTGATGTCGGTCGACGAAGCAGTGCGTGACAGTGGACTAGCATCAGAACGTGCAGGTGTTATTATAACTACATTTGGCAGTGGCACTAGTTTACGGCTAGATTTATTTAATGCTATCGACAAAGGTCGCACTAAATATCCCCCACGTAAAGTCCTAAACATTGGATTAGATTTCCCAGCGGCACAGGTAGCGGCTATATATGGATTCTGTGGAACCAATACAGCCATGGACAGTGCCTGCACTACCGGTATCACCAGTATCGATTATGCTATTACCAGTCTTAAAGCAGATCCCTCACTGGATGCTATGATAGTAGGTGGTGCAGATCACCTATGTGAGCCTATTAATATATTTTGGTTCCAGAGCCTAGGTGCATTATGTCTTAGTGACAACCCAGAAGACAATCGCCCATTTGATGTTAATCGTAGTGGATTCGTCATGGGAGAAGGTGCAGCAACTATGGTTATCGAACCACTAAGTAAAGCACGAGCCCGTGGTGCTAAAATCTACGGTGCTATCTTGAGCACAAACTTATATACATTATTTGACAGCGACACTAGCCCAGATCCATCAGGTATTGGTGCTAGGACCTGCGTGCAAGGTGCGCTTGATAAAGCAGGTATCACAGCCAATGACATAGACTTTATCAATGCCCACGCTACCAGCACCCCCGTAGGTGATGAAATAGAGTTTAATGCCATGGCCAGTCTGACACCAGGTAGAACTATGGTCAGTAACAAAGGACAGATTGGACATAGTATGAGCACGGCTGGTATAGTTGAAACTATCTATACCTTACAAGGTATGCGTGATAGTCAAATCCCAGGTAACGCAAACCTAGTAGATCCTCTAGGTCATGGCATGATACTACCCACACAATCAATTGAATTAGATGTTAAATACGCTGTAAAGAATAGTTTTGGATTTGGAGGAAGAAATGCCAGCATGGTTCTCGCTAGATTGGATAGCTAGACAACTACGCCCTAGTCGTTGGTTTGCTAGCCTAATGCAGGTCACTGTGTTTTTTGCTATTGCCTATGGCATCTATTTAGATGTAGCTTGGTATTGGTGGGCGGGCACAGTATTCTTTTATCTAATTGTTTATTCAATGATCGGCAATAATATTGCCCTACACCGTTATTTTACACACGGGCATTTCTCAGTCAGTCGTCCTGTTGAATGGTTATTCTTATGGACAGGTAGCATGATTGGCCTGGGAGAACCACTAAGCTATGCTATGACACATGTTATCCATCACAAATATAGTGATGTTCCTGGTATCGACCCCCACGGTCCTACCAACGGCAAACGTAGCATATTCATTTGGTTCCAACGTGAAGTGGATCCTGCTAAGACTCCTATCGTTAGTAAACACATCGTAGGCCTTAGTCGCAAGTGGGGATGGTTACATAAATTTTATGTTCCGTTTGTAGTATTAAATGCCACACTATTATGGTTAATAGATTTTAAAGTATTCTTATTTTTATGGTTAATACCTGCGGGCATTGCCTGTTGGGGTATTGGATGGGCGGTATGGCGCCAACATTGGCACTGTGAACCTAACAATAGTCCACTACATCGTTGGGATTGGGTCTACGAAGGTCTACACTTAAATCATCACTTATGGCCGTCTGCTCCTAACACCGCAGTGCGAGCAACAGAAATAGATTGGACACACGAATTCAGTAAGATATTTAAACCTAAGTTTAATTGGCAAGGACAACCTACAGATGTTAAAGAATAAATGGATCCTACAACCTAACTACATATGGATGACACTCATGCAGGTCATGCTACCTGTATATGTTTATCTTGCTTGGGGTGCAGAACTTCATTGGTGGTTACTAGCGTTTGTGTTTTATTTCTTGTATCTATGTATTGGCAACAACATTGGTATGCATCGTTACTACAGTCACAGATATTTTGAAATGTCAAAACCTGTAGAATATTTTGTGGCTTGGTGTGCGTTCATGGCCTGCTTAGGTAGTCCGCTGAGCTATGTAAACATACACAATGTTCATCACAAACACAATGATACCGAATCGGATCCGCATGGTCGCCAACGTGGGTGGAAGTCAATGTTGTTCTGGTATCATAAACACCTATGGCCTTGTGATATGATATTCACACGTAACTTATTAAAACTAACAGCTCGTTATAAACTCTTACATGACTATTATTGGGTATGGGTATTTGGCTGTGCTGGACTAATGTATATCTTGGGCGGGTGGAATGTACTATTATTCTGCTGGTTATTACCAGCTAGTTTAACTCTATGGGCCGTGGCTTTTGTTCTATTATTACAACACGACAATCAAGGTCCTAGTAACACACGGTCATACATGTGGTTTGGCTTTGGTGAAACCTGGCATAAAAATCATCATGATGATCCTAGTTTAGTCGATCATAGTCTAGGTCAAGGTGTAGACTGGACTTATCAAATATGCAAAATCCTATCCAAGTCAAAGAAACCACTTTAGATCTGGCTCGTCTCAAACGTGATGCTCGCAGGATTAACAACAAAGTCTGCAAGCAACTAGGCGATCTAGAAGTCCTTAGCGATACCGCATATCAATCCACACTCAAAGATCAATTAGACTTAGCACCTATGAGCAGTCGCCTACACGATTATTATAATGTATTCACATTCCCCTATGATGGCATTAACGAACTGTATAAAGAAGTATGCACATTCTTTAAGGAAACGTGCGAGTATGATCAACCCTACTATATACACGCTTGGTTAAATTATCTACAAAAAGGCGACAGTGTGCCTTGGCATAATCATTGGGGCGCATTAAGTGGATTACCACAAACTTATGTATGCAGTGCTTATATCAATGCTGAACCCAGCAATACCATCTACAAGTTTCCAGATGGACACGTTTATGAAATAAAAAACCGTAATAATACCATAACTCTATACGAAGATATTGGTGATCTGCATATGGTAGAACCCTGGACTTTAGATGAGCCTAGGATTACTATTAGTATGGATATGGTACCAATGAAATACATACAAGGATCGCCATTTTTACTCAATACTTGGATGCCCGTAGTATAAATAATATACAACTATAATTAAGGATTTACAATGAAGAAGTTAGTATTAGCATTAAGCCTATTATTAAGCACAACAGCTTATGCAGGTATTAATCAACAGTGCGGACAGTTTACAGCCGCAGGTACACCACAATATACAGCAAAAGTAGGTGATCAAGAATTATGTCACAAGAACTATGCTGTTATCCATAGCTGTGCTACAAAAGCGCCATTGGCAGTATTTGAGCATTTAACCGTAGCCGCAATGACAGGACCGAGCAAACGTAAAAATGACTTTCGTCCAGACCCACAAGTAACACCTAACTGTTCAGCTACCCTGGCTGACTATGCTACAGTTGGTAGTACACACGATCGTGGACACATGGCACCAGCTGGTAATAACACACAAAATGATGATATCATGAGCGAGAGTTTCTTCCTAAGCAACATGGTTCCACAGGTTGCTAATAATAATCGTGGTATTTGGAAACAGTTAGAAACATTTGAACGTCAGTGGGCCAGTGCTCCAGGTACAGACTTCTATATCATCAGTGGTGGTATCTATGATGCGGGTTATAAGAAAACTGGTAACGGCCTAGGCATTCCAACACGTTTATACAAGATCATCATTGAAAAGAAAAGCAAGAAAGTCATGGCATACTTGATGCCAAATAGCCCACTACCAGTGGCAGATTTACCTAAATATCAAACAACCGTGGCCGCTGTTGAAGCTGCTACAGGATTTAAATTTCAACTACCTAAATAATATGACAAATACTAACGAATTTTGGGGTTATCACTTAATACTCGACTGTCATGCTTGTGATGTACCTAGCATACAGAGTCGTGAAAACGTTTATAATTGGATTAAAAATCTAGTTAAAGATATAGACATGGAACCGATCGGTGAACCTAGGATTGAATACACTGCCGCAGAATTTCCTGACAAAGCAGGCTTTACTGCTATACAGGTTATCGTAACATCCAGCATCGTAGCACACTTTATTGACTCAACAGGTGATGTTTATATTGACGTATTTTCATGCAAAGAGTTCAATAACAACACGGTTATCAAATCTATACAAGATACGTTTGCTCCTAAACGTATACGTACCAATTATTTGACTCGTCAAGCATAATCTCGTATAATAGTATTTGCGATAAATACTAGATATGCGATCAACTGAACTAATCAGAGCAACAGCTAACACTAAAATCTATCTAGACATGGATGGTGTTCTTGCTGACTTTTTCCATGAATATGCTAAAATGGCCGGTGTTCCAGCAGATAAGTTTGGTAAGCACGACTATAGATCTATTCCTATCGCGGCGCAGGATCCTACACTAGATAAGATGATAGGCACTGACTTTTTCATGCGACTACCTAAATTTCCCACAGCAGACAGCCTAGTTAATCTAGCATTAAAATACACCAAAAACTATGGTATCTGTTCAAGTCCTTTACGTGGTGATCATGCTAACAGTGAACGTTGGAAACGTGAATGGATTAAAAAGAATCTACAACCACAACCTAATATGATATTCATAACCAGCACCAAAGAAAAATATGCAGTAAATTCAGATGGTAGCCCTAATATCTTGATCGACGATCGCGGCACTAATATCGAACGTTGGCGTGCAGCGGGTGGCATTGGTATCAAGTATCAAGCAGATGAAAACAGTTTAGATCTAGTAGCTAAAGGACTAGCACACGCTTATGGCAAATAATTTATTCGAAGGTGGCAATGTATTTAAACTAACTGATGGTCAATCTGCAACTACTCGCATCTCTAGAGAAAACGTAGTGCCGACTGTACAATGGTTAGAACAACTCACTGGACTTAATCTTGTTGATAATATG
>Ga0214919_10003221_pt1 | contig 24909 bp, 31 predicted proteins | sample LL1503_MetaG_FD_177994 | JGI IMG/M metagenome (GOLD analysis project Ga0214919, IMG submission 177994) | Freshwater microbial communities from Lake Lanier, Atlanta, Georgia, United States - LL-1503 | ecosystem: Environmental > Aquatic > Freshwater > Lake | place: USA: Georgia | collected... | reverse complement strand
CAAGGAAATACCGGTTCGCAAGGAAATACTGGTTCACAAGGCTCTACAGGATCACAAGGAAATACTGGTGCTACTGGTCCTCAAGGATTACAAGGTGCAACTGGTGCTCAGGGTGCAACAGGATCACAAGGTTCTACAGGATCACAAGGTAATACTGGGTCGCAAGGCAATACTGGATCACAAGGATCTACTGGCTCGCAAGGAGCTACTGGATCACAAGGAGCTACCGGTTCGCAAGGAGCAACTGGATCACAAGGCAATACTGGATCGCAAGGCGCCACAGGTAGAACTGGTGCTCAAGGCGCAACAGGATCACAAGGTAATACTGGGTCGCAAGGAAATACTGGCACTCAAGGAAATACCGGTTCGCAAGGAAATACCGGTTCGCAAGGAAATACTGGTTCGCAAGGCTCTACAGGATCACAAGGAAATACTGGTGCTACTGGTTCACAAGGCGCTACTGGATCACAAGGATCTACTGGCTCGCAAGGAGCTACCGGTTCGCAAGGAGCAACTGGATCACAAGGCAATACTGGATCACAAGGTGCAACTGGATCACAAGGTGCAACTGGTTCTCAAGGTAATACTGGATCGCAAGGGGCAACTGGGCCACAAGGAAATACTGGCTCACAAGGAAATACTGGATCACAAGGAAATACTGGTGCTACTGGACCTCAAGGATTACAAGGTAATACTGGGGTTACTGGTTCACAAGGAAATACTGGTTCTCAGGGCGCTACTGGTTCGCAAGGCAACACTGGCACGCAAGGAAATACTGGTTCGCAAGGAAATACTGGTTCACAAGGCTCTACAGGATCACAAGGAAATACTGGTGCTACTGGTCCTCAAGGATTACAAGGTGCAACTGGTAGAACTGGTGCTCAGGGCGCTACTGGTTCGCAAGGAAATACTGGTTCACAAGGCGCAACAGGATCACAAGGAAATACTGGTGCTACTGGTCCTCAAGGATTACAAGGCGCTACCGGTGCTCAGGGCGCTACTGGTTCGCAAGGAAATACTGGTTCTCAAGGAGCAACTGGCTCGCAAGGCGCAACTGGTTCACAAGGATTACAAGGCGCTACCGGTGCCACCGGTGCAACAGGGTCACAAGGATATACTGGTGCGACTGGTCCTCAAGGATTACAAGGCGCTACTGGTGCAACAGGTAGAACTGGCGCGCAAGGCGCTACTGGTGCGCCGGGCGCAACTGGTTCTCAAGGTAATACAGGATCGCAAGGCAATACTGGTTCACAGGGCGCAACTGGTTCTCAAGGTAATACTGGAGCACAAGGATATACTGGCGCGACTGGTCCTCAAGGATTACAAGGCGCCACCGGTGCAACAGGGTCGCAAGGATATACTGGCGCGACTGGTCCTCAAGGATTACAAGGCGCTACTGGAAGTGCTGGTTCACAAGGCAATACTGGGGCTATTGGCTCTACTGGTCTTCAAGGATTTGATGGTAATAGTGGGGATACTGGTCCTCAAGGTGCAACAGGTTTGCAAGGGTCTCAAGGTGCTACAGGTTTGCAAGGATCACAGGGCGCAACTGGATCACAGGGCGCATCTGGATCACAAGGCGCAACTGGATCACAGGGCGCAACTGGATCACAGGGCGCAACTGGATCACAAGGCGCAACTGGATCACAGGGAGCAACTGGATCACAAGGTAATACTGGATCTCAAGGAAATACCGGTTCACAAGGAAATACTGGATCTCAGGGAGCAACAGGTAGAACTGGAGCACAAGGAAATACTGGATCTCAGGGCGCAACAGGTAGAACTGGAGCACAAGGTGCAACAGGCGCGACTATAATACCTCAAGGTATAACTGGCGCAACAGGTAGAACCGGTGTAGTATTATATAATGCTACCACAGGAGTTTTTCAATATGTAACAGATAATTCAAAAACATTTATCATAGATCACCCAATAGATAATAATAAATATTTAGTCCATGGATGTTTAGAAGGTCCTGAATCTGGCGTATATTACAGAGACAAAGCATCTATTACAAATCATGAATATGTCGAAATAGTATTACCCAATTATGTAAGCAAAATTGCTACTAATTTTACTATTCAAATTACTCCAATTTATGATGGCCCACCTATTAAATCATACAATGTAACTGAATTAATTGATAATAAGTTTAAAGTTTATGGTGTCAATGGATCATTTTACTGGATAGTTCATGGAAAACGTTTGTCTATAGATGTTGAGCCTAATAAAAAATCAGTAGATGTTAAAGGTTCTGGACCATATAAATGGATTTAGAGCATAATATATTGATATCAAATAGAGATATAAATATATATTTTCATGATTAGCAGAATGGATAATTCCTTCAAAATAGGAAGTCGTGTTATTGTTTATGAGAGAAATTATCCAGATGTCAAATATGAAGGCGAAATATATCAAATCTTGAACAAAAAACTGGATGAATATGACCCAAATACTCAATTAGCAGAATATTTTTTCATTTCATTTTCCGTCGACATATACGACAAATTATTATCACAAAGATATCCTATTTATTATAATAATATCCAAAAAATAGTAAGTAATATAGTAAGAAATGAAAAAACGAATAAAATAGAACAAATATTCGTCCAATATCCGTTCATAGATTATGAAGAAGAAGAAATCCAATTGAACAAAATAAATGCTATTCTTATATCGACAACAAAATGGAATTTATCCATTTTCCAATAGTGCGATGTTTAATCGTTGAACCGGTTTATATTTCAATATATCTCGCATAGGTGTCGTCGTTGGAAACTCATCTGTGCCATAAATATCTTGTAATAAAAGCCATTCGAACATGCCGCCAGTATACGCATAAACATTCGTAAATCCTAAGCTCAATAATTGATTATATTTTTTATACATTTTGTCGTCGTTTGAATTACGACCATAAATAATAATCCTCACATTTTTATTACTTCTAACGTATTTGTTAATTACGGATTCTTCTACATTCGCCGAAATGGTTCCGGGTATTAGACAATGCTGTTCTGTTTCGGATAACGTGTTGATAATTAAATATATTTCTGGATTTTTATAGGCTACTTGGACATCTTCAAAATTGATTTTTTGTATAGTTTGGGAATTTCCCATTTGTTAATTTAAATATTTAGTTATTTTTAAATTAATTATTCTAGGTTTAATATTTCGAACTTGTGACAAATTATGTATAATGTGTAGCACCTTTATCAAAAATCCAATGATGGTCATTCAAATGGACTTTGGTTAAAATTCTCTGTCTCATTCCTGGTGCTGATATATTAGCATCTTTATCTTTAGCCGCAGCAGCAATCGTAGTAAAATATGTTTTTTCGTCTGTAGAACAGCATACTTTTATCACAGGCTGTTCGTTATATTGATCTTCCTTTGAAATACCAGAATATCTCCATATAAATCCTTGACACACAGAACGTTTTTCTCTTAAAGCAATACCAATTCCTGAACCACTTGTTAATCCCATAGCTCTTCCGGCGGCTTCTATACTTTCATAAGTTGCTATAACTTCATTCGTAATCGGATGTATTTGGTCAATAGCACGTTTTGCCTTTTTTACATAAGGAGTTTCATAATCTACACAAATAGGTTTATTCTCAGTAATATTAAACATTCCGTCAACAATATTTGCTAATTTATCTAAATCTTTACCATTATCTATTAAAATACTTTCTATCTTTGCGGATATATCTAATATTTTTTTAATATCTTCATATGAACCTTCAAATTTAGTATTACCTAAAAAAACTAATGATTTTTTTACACCTTTGAAGTTTTAAAATGGCATGCTCTACCAAATTAATGTAATAAAAATTTATAAATTTATTTTTTTAAACTTCGTTTTTTAATTTTTCTTTTTTACACATTTTTACATTTCAAACGCCGATTAGTTCGTTTAGAAATAATAATAATAATAATAATAATAATATTAACAATTATAATGAAAATATTTGTTATACATTATAAAAAATTAATTAACAGAAAAATATTTATTATATCACAATTTGAAAAATATAATATAAGCGATTATGAGTTTATTGATATAGATAGAGATGAGTTATACAATTATAATATATCTATGTTTCAACAAAACTATGATAATTCTCAAATAGCAATTTTATTAAGTCATTTTTACGCATATAAACAAATTAACGATAAATATGATAATGGTTTAATATTAGAAGATGACGCAGTATTAAGTGATAATTTTACTGATATATTAAATAAATATATTATCCAATTACCGAAAGATTATGATATGTTATTTATTGGTAATGGTTGTAATTTACATATTGAAAATCATAAATTAATTTCTAATCAAAATATTTATGAAAAATGTTTATATCCCACAAGTTGGGGAGGTGATGGTGCCTCAAGATGTGTTGATAGTTACATAATTAGTAAAAAATGTGCGAATAAATTGTGTGAATATATAAATAATTTAGAAGATAAAATAAAATTACCAATTGATTGGTGGATAAATGTAGCAGCAAGAGATAATAATTTTAAAGTATATTGGGCTGAACCAACAATTGTTACACAAGGAACACAAAATGGATTATTTACAACATCTCATTAACTCGGCGTTTGAAATATTAAAATGTGTAATATATATAAGTTATAATACAAAATGTTTAAATTAACAAAAAATAAATCGCAATTATTTAATATAATTATTTTTATTTTTTTAATAATAATAATAATAATAACATGTGCAGAAATGGATAGAAAATTTAATTCAAAAAATGATAAAGATAATTATACAATAACTTATTATTATTTAGAATCATTTCCTTTATTATTATTAGGATGTTATAACACTATTATTAGATTAACAAATCCAACCCATACCCATTATTTTGATTCTCACAAATTCAAAAGTGATTATATTTTAACTCAAAATTATAAACTAATACAACAAGAGGCATTAAATATCTACCAAGAAAAAAAGTATTTGATGAATATGAAAGATTTATCTGAAAGTGCTTTTGATAGAATTGATTCAGTAAAAAATTTATGGAAAGTATATGTATTAAAATGGTATAATAAAATTAATGATAATGCACGTATAACTTGTCCAAACACGTGTAATTTAATAGAACAATGTGAAGATATTCATGCTGCTATGTTTTCTATAATAGAACCTGGTAAATATATACCTCCACATAAAGGCCCATCAACTGCTTGTTTAAGATATCATTTAGGACTAAGTATACCAATAGATAAATATAATTGTTATATAATAGTTAATAATGAAAAATTTTATTGGCAAGAAGGCGAATCATTAATTTTTGATGATACATATGTTCATTCAGTTTATAATAATACTACGCAACCCAGAATAATTTTATTTATAGATATATTGAGACCTACAACTTCTGTTACAACATTTATAACTAAATTTTTATTATCTCAAAATAATTTTAATACTTTTGTTAAAGATGTTAATGATGCTGTAGAAAAAAAACAAACAATTTAGTATTAAAAATTTTAAATAAATCTGCTTGTGTTGGCGGAGCGTGACATTTTAAATCTTCATCAGTGTAAAATAAACATCATTATTTTTTCAATAAAAGGATATTTTACATTCACATAATATTTCATAATACCATCACTATCTATTTTTTGTAAATTTGTAGTTAATTGTTCAAAATTCATTTGTCTAGATATAGAACATTTATATCTCATGGGTTCATATTCAAAAGCATATAATAAATAACCATAATTACATAAGGTATAATCACTTGATAATTTTTTATCATTTATTTCTGGTTTATATTTTTGTAACTCTATTTTTGATTTTTCAAGTAATTTATCTTTTTGATTAATTTTAGCCTCTAATAACCTAAGGGTTTCCTCTAATTTAAAATTCTTTTCGACTAATAAATTATAATTTTCAATATTATATTCATTTTCTTTAATTACTTCTTTGATATATTCATCTACCTTTTCAATAGTAAATGTATCATTATCTATTGCTAATAATTCTCTATAATTATCTTCTTCATAATTTGCGTTTTCAACTTGTATAGAACGAATTCTTTTTGATAATATTGGATGTTTTTTTATTGCGTTTTCAATTTGAATTTTATTTTTTACTTTACACCCTTGAAGATTTAAAATGGGACAAATTTTGAGTTAGTTTTTTCTATTTTTATTATAGGAATGACGCATAAAAGTGAAGATTATAAAATTTCCGCTGTTAAATATTACCTTAAAAATAAAGATAATATTAGAAAAACCTGTAAATTTTTGATTGTAAAAAATCTACATTACAAAGATGGATACAAAGATACAAAACATCTAAAAATATTACACGAAGAAACCGAAAATCTACATCTTATAAAATTACAAAACCACAAGTAAAAACCGCTTTAGAATTGCTTAAAAACAACGAACAATTTACGATGAATGAATTGGTAATTGATATGAAAAAGAAATATCCTACATTTGATATTACACCACAACATTTAGGACAGGTAATTAGAGACAATAATAAAACAAGAAAAAGAACAAGACATGAGCATTTTCCAAAGGAAAGATACAAAAAACCAATAGATAAGGCAACTGAAATGAATAACTTTTTTACTGAAGTTCGTAAATTTCCTATAAATAAAATTATTTACCTATCATGAAAAAAGGTTTATCAACCGAAACTTATATTCACGAATTAACAGATTATACTCAATTACAAAATAAAAAGATTGTAGCAATAGACCCTGGTAAGTGTGATTTAATTTATTGCGTAGATAATGATAAAAAAGAAGCAAATAAGTTTCGTTATTCACAAGACCAACGAAGAAAAGAAACCAAGAAAAAGAAGTATTCAAAAATTCAATTGGAACTGAAAAAAGAAAAGATAAATGGTAAAACGATTATAGAATGGGAAACTGAATTATCAAAGTTAAATAGAAAATCACTTAACATTCAAAAATTCAAAGAATATATCCAAAAGAAGAGTAAAATAAATAACATATTATACAAGTTTTATGAAACCTATATTTTTAGAAAATTACGCTTACAAAGTTATAGAAATACCAAGAAAAGCGAACAAAAAATGATTAACCAATTTAAGAAAGTATTTGGTAATGAAAAAGATGTAGTTGTTTGTTTTGGCGATTACGAACAAAAGCAACACATGAAATTCAAAGAAGCAACCAAAGGTAAAGGAATGCGAACCTTATTTAGAAAAGCAGGATTTCAAACTTATTTGGTAGATGAATTTAGAACGAGTTGTATGTGTTCTAATTGTGAAATAGGTATTTGTAAAAAGACGATGGTTAGGAAAAATCCAAAACCATATAGAACTGGAAACATAATTGTTCATGGACTGATTTGTTGTAAGAACGGATGCGGTTATTGGAACAGAGATGTGAATGGTGCTACAAATATTTATAAGATTGCTTATAATGCGATAAATAATAAAGAAAGACCAAATTATTTATCAAGAAGCAATAAATCATCAGGTAGTTTAGACGAACTACCAAAACCAAAATTTACACGCTCTGTGAAGAGCAAACCTTTTTGATTTTTAGTGGGGTTTGTCCCATTTTAAATCTTCAAGGGTGTAAATGCCGCTACCAATCTAAAATTAATAAAATTTTTTTTATGACATTTTATTCTTTCAGTCAAATTATTACTTTGTCCAAATTTAATTAAATTTTCATTACACATTTTACTATTTATTTTTCCTAAGGTTTTATTATCAATTTTACCATAATAAATACACTCTGTATTTATTGGAAACTGCGAAATCAATGTTTGTTCTAATAATATTTCTTTTTCTTTTTCCGATATAATTATTTGATTTTCAATTTCTGCTGTTTTTTGTTCTACTATTTTACGCTGGTGTTCTAATTGTAATTTTAATTCAGTGCTTTCTTCGTGCATAGCATCATGGATAATTTCTTCCAATTTTATATAATAATCGTGAATTTCGCCAGCTTTTTTTGTTCCTGCTTTCAAGCATAATGCCTTGAAACATTTAATATTTAGCATAAAGGTTTCTTTATTATGACCACCCTTAATATGTTTTGATAGCTTTCCTTTAAAAGAAAGTGATTTTATATAATCAGTGTCGATAATAAAATTTTTTCCTAATAATTCCTTAGCACGTGCTTTTTGACTAAACCCTAACCATTTCCATACATTATCTAAGTCAATAACAAAATCTGTTTTAGGATTATAATTAAGATAACAATAAAAACTAGATACAAATAATTGTTGTTCAAAATCTGTAAATTCTTTTTTAATTATTGTGAGCAGTTTACTATTGTAATTATTTGTAATTTTGTAATTGGATTATTTTCAATTAAATCAACAATATTTAGTTCTGTCATAGGTTATAATTAAAAATATAAGTAGTCTTTATATTTTAATTTCGTTACTTGTTATTAAAAACAAAAGCAAATTTGTATTTTTTAATTAAATTGGACCACGATCTCCACCTTCTCCTTTTTAATACTTCGAGTCGCCGATATTGACAGCTCTTCTCTCTTCTTTCTCGTCTTGGAATTATCCACCACATTTTCCTTACGTTTTGACGTGCTGTTTCGCGAGTTCATATCCTTCTCAATAGCATCATAATTCTGCTCGATATATTGAATAATATTTTTTTCCAACGTCCATTTAAAGAAATTTAGCTGTCCAATCGTGGTTTCAATACATTTATCGTCTTTATATGGAATACTTATTCTAGACCACCGACAAAAAGGATCGAAGTTACGTTTGCTGTAAGCTTTTAACTTTAATTTATAATCCACGTAGACCTTAAATCGGTTGCCATTTTCCATCGGATTTGTAGAATTATTAATTGTATAAGTGGTATAATTTTTCTTGGCGTAATTAGTAGCAAACCAGTCTACTATTCGTAAAGAAATTTTAGATTCGCCGGTAATAATTTTCAACATTTTCGTCAAATTGTCTTCATTCTTGTAGAAATCCATTAAATTATTTAATAATAAATCATTTTGTGTTGTGTAATTTGTCGACGTCATCATTATTACTACTATTACTATTTAATACGTTGTTTTTTTAAACCCTTTTTTATTGATTAGAAAAAAACAAAAATCAAAAACAAAACAAAACAAAATCAAAAACAAAAAATATATGTAAACAATATATATGCCCGTCATTTTTAATTTATTCGTATCACTAATTCATTTTATTTTTTGTTATGCGATTTTTTTATCGGTCCTAATATCCAATAACATAAACGTATTAACTTTTTTCCTTATTATTATGATTTTAACAAAACTATGTTTTTGGTTTTACGGCAATCGATGTGTATTAAGTTTATATGAAAATAACACATATTTTGCCACTACCGCACAACTATTAGTTAAAACATTAACCAATACCAAATTAAAAGACGAAGATATGGAACTTATATTAATAAATATTATGATATTGATCATATTGAATAAATTATTTTTATTGCTCCTACTATCATATTACAAATTACCATTTCTACAAAAATATATTTCATAAGATATAATATGAAGATAAACTGGGATTTTTTCAATAAAAATAATCTACCCAAATTTTTTGGATATCATTTCATGGAAATATTCATCATCTTTGTTTTTTCATTACTTCTTACCACTACAAAAACGAGCCCATTTATCACCATAGTATCCATAATACTTCTTGTTTACTACTCTTATTTCATTCATTTAGTAATACATAAAATACCAAAAGAATACAATATACATACGCTTTTTCATCATAGTAAAAAACCCATGGATTATTGGATTAATCTATTTATTGAACTAGTAGTTAATATTCTGTTTTTCGTGAGTTTTTATTACATAAAAGTATTATTCAAACTGAATTTTATTCCGAACATTCTTATAATCTATTACGGCATGATATATGTATCTGTTCATATAATCAATTACAGCATATTTCATTTAGGAAAAAATCATAGGAATCATCATTTAGAAACTAACCAAAAATGTAATTTTGGTCCGGATACGATGGATCATTTTCTAAATACAAATTGTAATTCTAATTATGAAAATCTAATACATATGTTACCTAATATATTAATCGCGTTTATAATTACCAAATACATTTATTCTTGAGTAGCTGAACCCTTCTCTCTTTCAAAAGATGTAGAAACCGGTTTCAAAAAATTGTCTTGAGTCATGACATCATTTAGATAATTGTTTTCAGACATAAACGGATTTCTTCCCATTTGACCGACCATTTCTCTCTCGGATATTTTATTATAAGTATCTTCACGACGATTCATTGAAGAACGCATATTAGAAAAATCTACTATAGACCATGGATCTTCTTCAGATAATAAAGACTGATGCTGAGCCAATTGTTGTTGTTGTTTGGCAAAATGTGGGTCTTGTTCTTGTTCTTGTTGTTCTTTTTGTTGTTGATTTCGTTTTCTAGGACTACGCTCAACAATATCTCCATTACTCCAAGATAAGGACATTATAAGATACATCGATTATTTTTTTAAGTTTCTAACTTTTAACTATTGTCAGATTTTCTAATTTTTAACTATTGTCAGATTTTTTGTAAATAAAAATGAATCTTTATTCGTGCGTCTTCGTTTTAAATTACATTCCAAACAAGAAATAATAACATTGTCATTATTATGACCTAAATCATTATCAACACGATCAAGAGTCCATTGTTTCATTTCTCTCACAATCTCATATAATAGAAACATTTTACAAGAACAATAATAACAATTCAGTCCAGATTCATTCATTTTTCCAATAACATTATCAAACGTCACAAATTTATCAACATCATATTTATCTTTTTCAATATCCTGTTGTTTATAACTAGAAATCTTTTTATCTATCAGACTTTTTATAGTGGCGTATAGCTCTAATTCAGTGAGGCGTTCAAGTATATCTAATTGGTTTTCAATCAAATAATAGTTGTCAGGCAATTGTTCCACATTCTTCTTTTTTTTAATAACAGGTGGTAATTTCAATAACTTTTTAACTTGATATCTATTGTTCGTTCCAATTATATTTATTTTTTTATCGTTATTAGGTTCAGCTATATTATCCATAAAATAATAATATATAGTAAAAAACTAAGTTAAACTTAAAGTTATATATAATACTATATGTTAAATACAATTTCGACAAAAATAGAAACAAATACAGAAATGAAAACAGAAAAAGAATTAGAGAGAGAACCCAATAAAAAATCAGATGAATGTATTGAACTTAAAAATATCAAATATAAGACGATGCTTTTAAATGGAGGTCCAGCTAAAGAAACCAAATCATCTAATGATTTAACTAATTTGGATAAATTTTTAGAAGATAATAAAAACAATTTTCAAAATGAGCCTTGGTGTAAATTAGATAAAACAATTAAAACGAAAAAATTGTTAGCATATGCGGACAATTATACGGAAACGCATCAAATTTCAGGAGACGAAAAACTATTACTTATTGCGTTTTTGAAAGATTGTTTAGATAGAAAGAAACTACAGCGTGTGAAAGATGTCGAATATAATAAATTGACCGGTGAAATTATAGAAATTCCAGCATTATTTTATACTAAATCGACAAAGCATTTCACATTGAAGAATTTAGAAAAACGCATTTCGACATTAAAAAGTTTACCGCCCAAAAAGGTTAAAACCATTAAAAACAAGAATCAAGTGATTGCTGCTACTGCTAATGCTGTAGAATCGGATGATGAGGATATTGATATTGAACAAACCATATAAACACAATTTGTTTTATTATAGTATAAATAGTAATAAATAATATAATATAGTTATCAATATTATGTTATTATCAGATTTACCAGAATTAATTAATATAATAGATGAAATCATAGCCGACGAGGATCCAGACCTAAATCTGTTTTTCGAATCAGAAGAAAACGAAAACGCGTTTATAGAAACATGTTTACAGCTGATGTATGATTATGTGGAAGATAATCCCTCTGCTATTTGTGAACCAGATTTCGAAGAAAATATCATTGATAATGTAAAAGAATTGTTCAGCATACATTTCAATTTTGATTACAATATTTTGCTAGAAGTGGACGATGCCATAGACGATGCCATAGACGACGCGCTTGAATTATTCCACCTACATTTTATGCCAGAGCGTTCTTGTGAGGGAACATTTTCTATCAAAAAAAACGCGAAACAATTGAACCAAATAGAAAAACAAATAACCAAATTGGAAAATCTTGAACAGCCAGTTCAACGAACGAAAGAATGGTATGAATTTCGCCATAATTTAATCACCGCGAGTAATGCGTATAAAGCATTTGAAAATCAAAGCAGTCAAAATCAATTGATATTCGAGAAATGTCAGCCGGTAAAATCGCCGTGTAGCACAGACGAAGTAAAAACAATCAATGTTGATTCGCCGTTACATTGGGGACAAAAATACGAGCCGATTTCAGTATTATATTATGAAGACATGTATTCCACTAAGGTCAAGGATTTCGGATGTATTCGTCATGAAAAATATTCCTTTTTAGGCGCGAGTCCTGACGGAATAATTAGTGATAAAACGTTGCGCAATTATGGCCGTATGCTTGAAATTAAAAATCCGGTTAGTCGAGAAATTGACGGAATACCGATTAAAGAATACTGGATTCAAATGCAGCTTCAAATGGAGACGTGCGATTTAGATGAATGCGATTTTTTAGAGACCAAATTTGTAGAATATGCGTCAGAGGCAGACTTCAAAGAAGATGGCGACGATTTCTTAAAATCAGCAAAGGGTGAATTAAAAGGGGTCATTATGTATTTTTCAAATAATGAGGGTGTGCCTCATTATGTTTATAAACCATTGCGGATGGACCACATATGTTTTGAAAAATGGGAGCAAGAAATGATGGAAGAACAAGAAATGATGGAAGAAAAGGAGAAAAAATCATCACTTACATGGATTAAAAATATTTATTGGAAATTGGAAGACGTTAGTTGTATTCTTGTTCTAAGAAATAAAAAATGGTTTAATGATAATATAGAAGCATTACAAAGTATTTGGACAACGATCGAAAAAGAACGCAATGATGGATTCGCACATCGAGCACCGAATAAACGGCCTAAAAAGGCGGAGATGACAGATGAATCAGGAACTGGTGGTTGTTTATTAAGTATGGACAAAACAAGTGGTAAAATCGGTATAAATAATAATAACATCATTATCAAAATTAGAACAGAATCGTTTGATAGTTGTATAAATTTATCTAAAAAGTAGGCAACTCATCTATAGGTCCAGGTTGTGGTCCCATAAATAGATTATCAGGTGTTCTATAATATCCTATCCTTGTTCCAGGTGTATTGGGGACAGGAGGTAATGGTTGTGATATATTAGTATGTAGCTGTCTGTCTTTGTAAAGTGCTCCACAAAATTCGGCGGTCGTACATTGCCCGTCATCTGGATTATTATGATATTTCAAATTATTCGTTATTTGGGCGTAAGACCCGACTTTGAAAATAGGATAATACCACCATATTTTATTATAATCATTATCACTTACTTTTCCATTTCCAGATAATGGATAACTTTCGCCCAATAATGGTTTATCAACACTTATTGGAAACTTTCCCGCATTTGCTAAATTACTATATCCTTCTTTTCTAATCATAGGTTCAATTACTAAAGCAGATATAATGATTATTACTAAGCAAATAAATAAATATAGAATTTTTGTCATATATATTATATTATATAAAGTTATTAAATATATAATTTTATAAAATTGGTTTACACATATTACACAATAAAATAAGCGATCTAATCTAATGATAATGTAGTTTTATTTGATGATAATGCTATAACCAATATTATTGCTATCATCGCAAGCACGCCGAATCCTATCATAAACCCTCTGCTACCACCTTTCATTATACTATAATAAAATACAATAAAATATAAATACAATAAAATAACAATAAAAACAATATAATAACAATAAATACAATAAAATATAAATAAATATAATAAAAACCAGTTTAAAATTTACTCACCAATAAATATAATGGACTCTATAGGAAATAACAACAATGATATGCGTGTAACAAAACGAAATGGTTCATTAGAAGATATCGCATTTGATAAAATTCTAAATCGTGTTAAAAAACTAGGCCAGGAAGTAAATATTCAAATTAATTATTCGGCTCTTATTATTAAGGTCATCGACCAATTATATGACACCATATCTACGACAAAAATAGACGAGCTTACTGCGGAACAATGTGCGACACTTTCAACCCAACACCCCGATTATGGAATCTTGGCCGGTAGAATCGTCGTATCAAATCATCAAAAAAACACGAGCAAATCATTCCTAGAAGTCATGTCGCTCTTATATAATAATACAGATCTAAGTGGTATTCTAACCCCGCTCATTTCATATAAAATTTGGGAAATTATACAGCAACATGCGGATAAAATCGAAGAAATGATAAATTATAATCGCGATTATTTAATCGATTATTTCGGATTCAAAACTTTAGAAATGTCTTATCTTCTCAAAATAAATAAGGTGGTTGTAGAAAGACCGCAGCATATGTGGATGCGAGTTGCGATAGGTATTCACGGCGACGATTTGACAGCAGTTAAAGAAACATACGATTTAATGTCGCAGAAATATTTCACACACGCAACGCCTACATTATTCAATGCTGGAACACCTAGATCACAACTAAGCTCGTGTTATCTTATTGCGATGGAAGAGGATAGTTTAGACGGAATTTATAACACCCTTCACGATTGTGCTAATATTTCAAAATATTCTGGCGGCGTCGGACTACATATTCACAACATACGCGCAAACAATTCTTTTATAAAGGGAACTAATGGGCGTTCTACCGGAATTGTGCCTATGTTACGCGTATATAACAACACCGCCCGGTTTATAAACCAAGGCGGAAAACGCAATGGTTCATTCGCCATCTATTTGGAACCATGGCACGCAGATATCGAGGATTTTTTAGATTTGAAAAAGAATCATGGCGACGAAGAATTGAGGGCGCGCGATTTATTCTACGCCTTGTGGATTCCTGACCTATTCATGGAGCGGGTGAAAGCAAACGGAAAATGGTCGTTGTTTTGTCCTAACGAATGTCCGGGATTAGCCGATGTATATGGCGAATCTTTTGCGAAATTATATAACAAATATGAAGCTGGGTCAAGTTCTCGCAAGACCATTAATGCCCGCGATTTATGGTTGAAAATTTTGGATTCACAGATGGAGACCGGAACCCCTTATATGTTATATAAAGACGCGGCAAATATGAAATCGAATCAGAAAAATCTAGGCACTATTAAAAGCAGTAATCTTTGTTGCGAGGTGATTTTGTATTCAGACGATAAAGAGACGGCGGTATGTAATTTGGCGAGTATCGCTCTGCCTTTATTTGTGAATGAAAAGACAGGGGTTTTCGATTATGAGCACCTACATCGCGTTACAAAAGTAGTCACTGGCAATTTGAATAAAGTGATTGATATTAATTTCTACCCGACGTCAAAAACTCGAGCAAGTAATTTATTACACAGACCTATTGGTATCGGTGTTCAAGGATTAGCTGATGCGTTTATCATGATGGATTTAGCATTTCATAGCGACGAGGCGAAAGCGGTGAATAAACTTATATTTGAAACTATATATCACGCTGCGCTTGAACGAAGTAATGAACTAGCGGTTGAACGTGCGGCACATATGATCGCTATTCGTGAAAATTTACAAAAAGAGGATAAAATGAAGGATGTTCTAGAACTTATGCCCGACGAATATGTCAATGTCTTGGGTAGACCTATAGCACAAGAAATAACATCACTCAGCATAGAACATGCGGGGTCATATAGTTCTTTCGATAACTCGCCGGCGGCACAAGGGGTTCTTCAATTCGATATGTGGGAAAACGCGGTGCCAGATAATAGTCGTTATGATTGGGCTGCGTTGAAAGAATCGATAAAACAGGGTGGATTACGCAATTCGGTGCTTGTTGCGCCGATGCCTACGGCAAGCACATCGCAAATTCTTGGGTTCAATGAATGTTTTGAACCGCTTACAAGTAATATTTATAGTCGTCGCACATTAGCGGGAGAATTTGTAGTCGCAAATAAATATTTGATGAGGGAATTGATTGACCTTGGACTTTGGAATGAAAAAGTAAAAAATAATATTATTGCGAATAAAGGTAGTATTCAACAATTAACTAATATTCCTGAACATATTCGTAATAAATACAAAATAGTATGGGAAATGCCGATGAAACATTTGATAGATATGTCGGCAGATAGAGGCGCATTTATTTGTCAGAGTCAGAGTTTGAATTTATGGTTAGAAGACCCGAATTATAATACATTGACGTCTATGCATTTTTATGCGTGGAAAAAAGGATTGAAAACCGGAATTTATTATTTGCGTAGAAAGGCGAAACATCAAGCGCAACAATTTTCTATTGAGCCGACGCAGACAACAGGTAGTACTGGTACTGATGAAAAGGATGAAATTTGTGATATGTGTTCTGCTTAAACCTACAAGCTACTGGAAATGACACATGTGTCATTTCCCGTTGCGTTAGGTATGACATTATTTTTATTCGAGACCAGGTATGGTCTCGAATAAAAACGAGTAACCCTCGAGAAAATCCTGCGGATTTTCTTGGGGTTATAAAGATTAATTAATATGAGTCATAGCCTCCATTATAATTACTACCATACCCATAGTCATCTTGTCCGTCTAAAAATTCTAATGTTGCGTAATATTCTTGCTCTATTTCATAATACAAAAGCATTTCTTTTTCTTCAGGTGTCAGCACGTATTCTTTTTCTTCTTCTTCTTCCTTTTCCTCTTTTTCCTTTTCCTCTTGTTTTTCTTTTTCTTGTTTTTCTTGTTTTTCTTGTTTTTCTTTTTTAGTAGAACTATCTATGGTTTTCTCGTTCCTATAAACATATGTTGGATCAACCACATCTTTTATATTTTTTATATTTTTTATAGTATTAGAATACTTTTCATAATATTGACTATATTCATCATTCGCTAAATCCACCTCCACAAACTCACCATTATTCTTATCATTTGAATTGACCGACATTGTTTAGATTAGTTGTCTTAGGTTATCTTATAAAAAAGTATTTCAATTTTTTTATATACCTAACTATAATATAATACATGACTACTATTAAATTTCCTATGAGATATTTACCAAAACATTTAACAAAAAATGATAAAAATAAACAATTAAATATGATAATAAAATCAAAAAAACTATATAAAAAACATAAATATTACACACGCAAAAATATATCATCTTATAAAAATAAAAAATCAAACCATATTTCAAATGCCCGTAAAATATACAAGATAGAAAATATATCACCTAATAAAGAGTTGGCATTAAAAACTGGTTGTAAGTTATCAGCATTAAAGCAAATTGTTAAAAAAGGAAAAGGTGCGTATTATTCATCTGGTTCAAGACCAAATCAAACACCGCAATCGTGGGGTTTAGCACGATTAGCAAGTTCATTAACTTCTGGGAAAGCAGCCGCGATTGATTATGATATAATCAAAAAAGGATGTGATCATAAAAAAAAGGCATTTATTTTAGCCAATAAATCGAGAAAAAAATATAAATATGGACATTCAAAAACAAAAAAAATCAGCATCGCATTGTAACAGGATAAAAATATATAATTTATTCTATAATTTATTCTATAATTTATTCCTTCATTTTCATTATCATTATCAAGGGCTCATTATCATGGGCTCATTATCAAGGGCTCATTATCATGGGCTCATTATCAAGGGCTCATTATCATGGTCTCATTATCATGGTCTCAATAATTCAACCATCTCTCTAAATTGTTCATTCTCTAATGTAATATCTTTATTAAACCGCATCTGGTAGAAACATCTCAAACATACTACGCTATCATTCAGAGAATTATGTAATTTTTTAGGAACAAAGCCAAAGCATCGATTGTGTAATTCCCCAAGAGTAGGAAATTTCACATATTTTTTTGGGCTGTTTTTATACGTTGCTATGATATTACACAAATTCATTCCATCTTGCATTGTACATCCTAATTTTGTTGATCGTAAAAGCATCATTATCCTTGATTCAATATAATAATTATCCACACTATTATTTCGCTCATTCTTTTCTCGGATCAGTTCAACAAGCATTCCATTTTTATCAAAATCCATATTATGCGCAATAACTAGGTCCGCTTTTTCAAATTCATCCATAAATTTAATTAGCGCGGCGTATCTGTTGATTCCTTTTGTTTGTGACATTTCTGATGTAATACCATGAATTTTTACACAAATAGGGTCTATAATAAACCCTTCAGGGAGTCGTATAATATTATCACTCATAGAACAAATAGTTGATGTTTCAGTGTCATAAGTTAACCAACTTAGTTGAACTATAAAAGGCCATTCTTCCGTATTTTCTAACAACGATTTTCTACTTTTAGGCAATCCTGTTGTCTCTGTGTCAAAAACCATAATCTTCATTTTTGTTGTATTGCTGTATTGCTGTATTGCTGTTTTGTTGTATTGCTTTTGTATATGTATAAATATATATTTCAATTTTTTTAACTAGTAAAATTAGGCAAAATCTTTACAAGGTCCAAAACTTCTCCTATGCCAGATGGTAATCCCGTGCTCTTTAATCCCATCCATATGTTTTTTGGCACCATACCCTTTATTGCTATCAATACCATATTTTTCAATCAATTCTGGATTCGCTGAACACAACTCTTCGATATAAGTATCTCTTGCCACTTTCGCAATAATAGATGCCGCAGCAATCGCCGTATATTTATTATCACCTCCTTCAACGCATACATAATCCACTTGTTCTAACATTTTTCTAACCGGGTTATATTTAACTATCGGCTTGAAATAGTTGCCATCTACTAACAATTTAACTTGTTTTGATTGCTGTTGATCAATACATTTGTTTATGGCGCTATGCATTGCTTGTTGTGTCGCTTGTAATATATTTATTTCATCTATTGTTGTTTCACTTTCATAACCGACAGACCACGCAATTGCATTTTGTTTAATATATTCTGCTGCTTCCAAAATTTTTTGTTTAGAATGAAATTTTTTACTATCTTTCATTTTGGAATGGTCAAAACTATCATCTTTAGGTAAAATGACTGCGGCGGTGTATACTCTTCCAAATAATGGACCTCGTCCCACTTCATCTACCCCAATTTCTACAATATTTTCATCTTCCGAATAATATTTATTTAATGGTTGTTGTTTTACTCTTACTTTTTTGGGCTTTTCTGCCTCCACTTCAGCTGCTGCTACTAATGTGTTAGTATCCATTCTTCTTATTTCTTCTTATTTCTTCTTATTTTCTTCTTATTTTCTTCTTATAAATTCAAATCAATTATATTTTTAAATTTTTTCACTATATAATTTATACAAACTATGTTCAATAATAAGGCATTATTTCTCTTTTTAATTTTATTATTTGGTCTTCTTTTATGTTCCGTTTTAGGAGGTAGATGTTATACTGAAGGCTTTCAAACAACAACCGATTCGGGTAATGTGCCTGTAAATTCTGGTGTTACTACCACTGATAGTGCTACTACCAGTGCGAATAGTTATGATAATTACGATCATTATAGCGGAAACGCTTACCCCACCACTTTTTATGGTCCTAATGGTGGAACAGCACGTTTAGTTAATGCGAACGGAACATATGCTATCACTATTACTGATACCAATGGAACAACTACGACTTATGTAGTCAATGGACCTGCCAGTAGCAGTACACCAACTAGCACAACTAGTAGCAGTAGCAGTAGCACCACGCCAACTAGCAGTTCTAATTCCATGTTTGCAAGTATATCAAATCAAACATTTTATGGTCCAAATGGTGGGTCTGCTAGTGTTTTTGCGAGTTCCAATGGACAATATGCTATTCAAGTGACGTCACCTGACGGGTCTACCACGATTTATACGGCTACGAACACATATACCTATAACGACCAATCTACTAGTCCATATTCTAGTGCGGCTAGTAGCAGTAGCAGTAGCAGTACCACTATACCTCCTAGCGATTATACCAATAACTACAAGAACAATTACTACAACGATCCTAATTTATCTGGAAATAGCGGAGCAAGCGCTGCTTACGTGACTGGACCTAACGGAAACTCTGCCGGATATGCTACTGGACCCAACGGAAACACAATTGCTGGTTCGAATTACAATACAAATGGACAATATGATAGCGCGATGCCACAAGGCATTCCTGCTTCTATGATCCCTCAAGGTCAAGAGGATTTATATATATTGAAATCAGAAATAGTACCGCCTGTTTGCCCGGCTTGCCCCCAATCTACTGCATGTCCCCGCAAAGAAAAATGCCCCCCGTGCCCGGGCTGTCAAAGGTGTCCTGATCCATCATATGATTGTAAGTTGGTCCCCAATTATAATGCCAGTAACCAATATTTACCAGCTCCTGTTTTGAATTCTTTTAGCACATTTGGAATGTAGATATTTATAATTGAAACAAAATAAAGTTTAATTATAAATTAATCCCTACGTTTAATACATTTCTTATCCATCTGAAAAGACGCAACCCGATTATCCTGCGGAACTATTTTAATCACACATTTACTTTTCTTTCCATATAGCGGTTCGGTGCAACCCTTATGTTCTCCCTTATTTTTTCTTGTTTTCTTCATTTTAGAGAGAGAGAATAATTTCGGTTTATTTTCATCGGTACATCTGGATCTAAAATGTTCATATCTTTCTCTCACATCACAATACGACAAATTCGAATTTTTATGGAGCATTTTATTAACCAATTCATGTAAATCATAAATATATCTTGAAAACGTTTCTCTGTTTTCCATATCCGCCATAGTCAAAGGCAAATGTTTAAAATTAGTTTTCAAATTCATACGACAATATTTACAAGGCAGAACATGTTCTAAGCTTAAAACAAAATCGCGATAATGTTTTTTATCTTCCATACTAGGATCCACTGGGTAATTAAAACTCATAGTGTGTAGATACATCCACATAGAAGGCCCCCAAACAGAGGTAAGCATCCCATCACCGCTATTATATTCTTTTTTCGTATATACTTTTTGCGTTTTTTGTTTTTTGTGTGTTTTTTTACGCGTTTTACCCATTGCTATAATAAACACAGAAAAATAATTTTACAATATTTTCTTTTCGGTCGATCTAATATATGGACAACCCTAGTTTAGCTCAATATACAAGCGATTCAAAAAACGTGTGTATGTATACAACCATCTCAATTATTCTTATTTTAATTTTCGTGATTAGCCCATTGAATACATTTATCATGACATCTATATTTAGCAAACTCATAATCATAATTATGTTAGGATATACATTGTATAAAAATTATACAATTACGACCATGTTTTCAAGAAATTCAGGAACAAATATGATGAATGGACCTTGGACAAGTATAAAAACCAACATGACATGTAGTTATCTTTTTTCCCTGTTTATATTGTTATTATTATTATCAGTTATTCGAAGCCTGTTTTAGACCTTTGCGCATTGAAAATGCGCATGGTAACGTTGCCTTTTAACTCATTTGCGCCCACAAAGTGGGCGTTTTAAATGAGAAAAAGGTGTAGTAGTCGATCGATCGCTTGTGTCGAATAGCTATCTTTACTATTGGGTTTTACGGATGTAGGTTCTTTAGCTAAAGCCTCCATTATTTTAGTATAATAAATGTCATCATTCTTATAATCACATTTATTAATTTCCACGATTGTTCCATCCATTTTTCTAAATAACATTTTGTATCTACTTTAAATAGTAAATTATCTTTATTTCGTTTACACTTAACATATTTATTCTTATCAAATATATATATAATGATGTCAAGAATGCCTAATAGACTCGGTTCAACTGGTGGAAATGCCGGTATAATGGATAGAATGAAAAGTATACCTTGGACTTATGTAGCCATCGCCGTTGTTATCATAGTCTCTATCATTGCTCTATACTTCATTTTTAGTAAACAAATCGCTGCCATGGTAAATCCAAAATACAAAGCAAATTCAGAGCATATTCCCGTCGAAGGATTAAATAACGGAAAGGACGTCGAATTGCTCTTTTTCTCCACGGACTGGTGCCCTCATTGTAAAACCGCAAAGCCTGAATGGGAACAATTAGAGTCTGAATACAAGGATAAGACGATCAATGGCAGAAGAATTATTTTCACGGATGTCAATTGTACGAACGAATCACCGGATGTAGCGAAGATGATGGACCAGTATAAGATCGAGGGATTCCCGACAATTAAATTGTTGAAAGACGGACAAGTTATTTCATATGACGCGAAACCTACAAAGGCGACCCTGGTTCAGTTCTTGAATACTGCGGTCTAATTTTCATCCTTTACCTTTTCACCATTCTTTTCACCATTCTTTTCACCATTCTTTTCACCATTCTTTTCACCATTCTTATCTTTTAGAAACTCTTCTGCGGTTTTAATCCCACTATCATACAACTCTTGTCTAATTTCCATTGAAGAAAGCGCCGATCTAATATAAGCTAAACTCAACGAGTTTGTTTTATAAATGACCTCATTCGGAATATTTATTTGTGTTCTCTCGGTGTCAACATTATAAATCAATTTATTAACAAAATTCAGAATATAATCTAATATGGTGGATTCATTATCGACTATATTATTTTCCGGTTTTTCATAATCATTTCTAAATCCAAGCGTTTCATTCACATCCGGATTTTGCGCTAAACAATAACTCAACGGGTAATTAGTAGTAACACCTCCATCCACATAACATTTATCATTATTTAAGCAAACAGGAGCAATAATAATAGGCAGTGCACTCGTCATATGTACTGCGTCTAATAAAGACAAATTCGGATGAGTTTTATAAGATAAATCTTCGATGCTAAAACTATTCATTTCAAGAGTGTAAAAATGTAATTCAATTTTAGAATATTCGTAGAACTCATTCATAGTAATATTCATAGAAATATCCCGCGTATTAAAAAAAGGTTTCAAAAATATTTCGAAAACTTGAATATCAAATAATCCTTTTTTAGCGTATGCGACAAAAAATTGGTTTATATAAAAAGGATACGCTTCGTGCCAAGGTCGTTTAATAATATAATCCGATATATCTGTCCATTTAAATTTCAATGCTAATAAGATCGCGACTAATGCGCCGGCAGATGTGCTATATATTTTTTCAATGTCATTAATATTCCAGAACCCATGTTGTTCTAAATGTTGAAGAGCACCCAATGCTTTTATAGCATTTGGACCTCCGCCTGATAATACGATATTTTTAATAGGCATATGAATAGTTGTCGGTGTGTAAACTATAGACGAATATTTAATTAGTTTTTCTAAAATAGTATATAAACAAAATTATATAAACAAATTATAAAATAACATGTACAATATTTATGTTTTTTGGACTGGCACAAATAACATGTCTGATAATAGAATCAGATGTTTAAATAATTTAAAACAAGTATCGGGAGCAAACATTATTTTAGTAACACCTGAAAATCTAAATGGATTTATTTTACCGACTGAACCACTACATCCGGCATATAATTATTTAAGCGAGACCCATCGTGCTGATTATTTAAGAACATATTTTATGAATTTTTATGGAGGAGGATATAGTGATATAAAAGAAACAAGCGGCAATTGGATAAAATCCTTTGATGAATTAAATAGAAGTGATAAATGGATAATTGGTTATAAAGAACTTCCAAATGGAGTAGCATATAACCCTGTAAGAAATCATTGGCATGAATTAATTGGAAATGGTGCTTATATATGTAAACCACAAACACCACTAACAAAAGAATGGTATAATGATATGATTTTATTATTAGATAGTAAATTAGAAAAATTAAAATTATATCCTGCTACTTTTCCTCAAGATTCAGCGGGAGTCAGTAAAGGAAAATATCCGATTGAATGGAACGAAATGTTAGGAAAAATATTTCATAAAATTTGTTATAAATATAAAGATAATTTATTGAATACTTTACCTATATCTATTTTTAACAATTATAGATAACAATTTACACCTTTTTACATTTCAAACACCGATTATTATATAATCGAAATTATATAAAAATCATTTATATTTTTTTATTTAACAAATCTTAACGTTTTTTTCTTTGATTCAATAATTTTTCTACGAAGTCTAATGCTATTTTCAAACACATGTCTAAATAATAGTTAAATTTTTAACAATTTAAACATTTGTTATATTTAAGACTAGTAGGATACTAATGTGTCAAAACAATCTAGAAAATATATATGGGTTCACAATAAAGTTTCTATTGTTTTTATTATTCATAGCATTTTTATATCAAATTAGAGATAAAGATGAACATGATGAATTTTTATTACAACCAGACAAAAAGGATAATTTGAACATAGATGAAAAAATAGAATAAAGAAATCTCTAGTATTATAAGTAATCACCCTTTTATGTTTATAACATCGTTTTTTTTATGTGTTATTTGGAGAACAACATTTGCGTATAGGTCATATTCGCTGTCTCAATCACTTACTCAATCACTTACTCAATCACTTACTCAATCACTTACTCAATCACTTACTCAATCACTTACTCAATCACTTACTCAATCACTTACTCAATCACAGCCTCGCCTTTATTCGTATCCTTTTTCAATTACACAATCACATACATATTCTCTAGCACAATCACAACCTTATTCCCATACATATTCGCTAGCACATTCTCAAATACATCCTTATTCTCAATCACTCTCTCATACATATTCGCTAGCACAATCACAACCTTATTCCCATACATATTCGCTAGCACAATCACAACCTTATTCCCATACATATTCGCTAGCACAATCACAACCTTATTCCCA
>Ga0214919_10003220_pt1 | contig 24911 bp, 21 predicted proteins | sample LL1503_MetaG_FD_177994 | JGI IMG/M metagenome (GOLD analysis project Ga0214919, IMG submission 177994) | Freshwater microbial communities from Lake Lanier, Atlanta, Georgia, United States - LL-1503 | ecosystem: Environmental > Aquatic > Freshwater > Lake | place: USA: Georgia | collected... | reverse complement strand
TAATTTGTTGAAGCCCTTTAATAAGTAGTAGCTTACTTTTAAAGGGCTTCATCATTTATGTAAAACTCTATAAATAAGTGAAATTGGAAAATGCATATCAAATTAGAAATTTGTAATTTAAAATTTGGAAATCTATTCAACACCAAAATAAATTCAAATACAAAAAAAAATTCTTACCGTAATTTTCAACAATGGGTTTTCTTTAAAAGCAGAAAAAGAATTAAACCAACTACAAATTTTAGATGATCGAATTCAAACTTTAAGTTCAGCAAAAAAAAATCGACTTTCAATTACAATAAATCATTCTACATTTCGATAGAACTAATAATAATGCATCTACAATTATTTATTGATTATTAATTAAATGTCCATTCACCAATCTACGATCGATTTTAAAATATAGGGTAAAATGGCTACCCAAATTATCTTAAATAAATAAACCGAATTAATAGAGGCTAAATTTTATTGTAAAGCCAGGAAATCACTTTAATAATTTAGAATTATCAATAACTTGTGAAAATATTCAAGTGATTTTATAAAAATCAATATATCCCAATAGTAAATGGACAAAAGTTTAAATAAATACATCAGTGAAACTGGATTTTGCTCTCGAAGGGAAGCAGATAAATATATTGAACAAGCAAGGGTTACCATTAATGACAAAATAGCTATTAAAGGAAACCGTGTAATGCCAGGTGATACAGTAGAAATTGACGGAGAACCAATTAAAAAAAAGGACAAAACAGTTTATCTTGTTTTTAACAAACCAGTTGGTATCACTTGTACAACAGATTTAAAAGATAAAAATAATATCATTTCATTTATTAATTTTAAAAGTAGAATATTCCCAATAGGCAGACTAGACAAGCCTTCAGAAGGATTAATCTTTTTAACAAATGACGGTGATATTGTAAATAAAATTTTAAGAGCTGGAAATAACCATGAGAAAGAATACGTTGTAACGGTTGATAAGCCTATTAGTGGGGACTTCGTAAACAAAATGAGCAATGGAATTCGTATACTGGACACCGTTACAAAAAAATGCTTTGTAAAACAGGAAGGTAAAAATCGTTTTAGAATTATACTTACTCAGGGCCTCAACCGGCAAATCAGAAGAATGTGCCTTGCATTGGGTTATAATGTAAATACGTTAAAAAGAGTTAGAATCATGAACATTACCCTTGCCAATTTACCTATTGGCAAATGGCGGAATTTTACAGAAGCAGAAATTAAGACAATGGACCAACTGGTTGCAGACTCTAGTAAGACCGCCGATCATACAAATTATCTGAATGCAGATTTGCAAGAATAACTGCCATTCATGGTTACAATCTTTGCTTCATTGCCTCATACAAAATTACACCAGTAGCAACTGAAACATTGAGTGATTCAAAATCTCCCGTCATAGGAATTTGAAATTGTTCATCACATATTTTCATGAGTGCAGGATATACTCCATGTTCTTCTCCGCCCATTACCAAAGCACAAGGCTCGGAAAGAGTAAGTTCAAAAAGTTTTTTCTTGGCAGTCATTTCACTAGCAAAAACTTTGATTCCATTTAGATGGAGTTCATCTACGGTTTTCATCAAACTATTCACTCTGCAAACAGGAATTTTCTCCAGTGCTCCAGCGGAGGTCAATATAGCATCTTCGTTCAGCGCTCCTACCCCTTTATCAGGTATAATAATGGCATTTACACCAAAACAAAAAGCACTTCTTGCAATGGCGCCAATATTTCGAATGTCTGTAATTCCATCTAAGATCAAAAACAATGGAACCTCGCCATTGTCTACAATAAATGAAATAATGTTTTGAAGATCTTGATATTGGATTTTGCTGATTATCGCAACGCAACCTTCATGATTACTGATATTGAAACCGTTCAATTTTTCTACAGGCACTTTATTTATTGGAACCAAGTGTTGATCGGCTAATTTTCGTATTTCATCAATTGTTTCTCCATGAATGGTAGACTGCATATAAATACGTTCGAGTTGCTTACCTGTTTGCATCGCTTCAATAATTGCCTTTCGGCCAATTACCAATGTGTTTTTTTTAGGTCTCTGCTGTTGTTGTCTGAAATTTTTCACATTTCAAAATTAATTGTTATTTAAGCAAAAAAGACCATAAGTTTTACAAACTCATGGTCTTTAAAAAATTCTTAAAGAAAAGGACTTTTAGAAAAAAATTATTTTAATCCGAAAAGCTTTTTAACATCTTTTACGGCATCTAGTTTTTCCCATGTAAAAAGTTCAACTTTTTTCTTAACTGATTTACCCGTTGGAGAAATAAAAGTTTTTTCAACCACTTCATTTTTACGACCCATATGTCCGTAGGCTGCAGTTTCACTATAAATAGGATTACGCAATTTTAAACGTTGCTCAATAAAGTAAGGGCGCATGTCGAAACATTTCATTCCCATTACTTTTTTAGCTATTTCACCATCCGTTAATTTCACCTTAGCGGTACCATATGTAACTACATTGATACTGGTTGGCTGAGCAACGCCAATGGCATAACTTACCTGAACCAATACTTCATCACACAAACCAGCAGCAACTAAATTTTTTGCAATGTGTCGGGTGGCATATGCTGCACTCCTATCTACTTTACTTGGATCCTTACCACTGAAAGCGCCACCACCATGAGCTCCTTTACCACCATAGGTATCAACAATAATCTTGCGACCAGTCAATCCAGTATCACCATGAGGTCCACCAATAACAAATTTACCAGTAGGGTTAATATGATATTGAATTTTATTATTAAATAAATGAGCGTACTTAGGATACTTCTTAACTACTCTTGGAATCAATATATTGATAATATCCTTTTTAATTTTAGCTAGCATCGTTTCCTCTTTTCCAAAATCATCATGCTGTGTAGAAACAACGATTGCTACGATACGAACCGGATGGTTTTTGTCATCGTATTCAAGGGTAACTTGACTTTTTGCATCAGGACGCAAGTATTTAATTTCTTTGTTTTCCCTACGAATGGCTGCCAATTCAATTAATAAATAATGGGCCAAATCCAATGCTAGGGGCATATAATTAGCCGTTTCATTGGTAGCATAACCAAACATCATTCCTTGGTCTCCTGCACCTTGCTCTTCTTTTTTCTTTTTATCAACCCCTTGATTGATGTCCGCTGATTGCTCATGAATAGCAGAAAGTATACCACATGAATTTGCTTCAAACATATACTCACTTTTAGTGTATCCAATTTTACGGATCACACCACGGGCAATTTCTTGCACATCTAGATAGGCCTTGCTCTTTACTTCTCCTGCAAGAACTACTTGACCTGTAGTAACCAAGGTTTCACAGGCTACTTTACTACTGGCATCAAATGCTAAGAAATTATCAATTAAAGCGTCACTAATCTGATCAGCTACTTTATCCGGATGTCCTTCACTCACGGACTCTGAGGTAAACAAATAAGGCATAGATTTTTAAATTTTAGGCACAAAGATATGAATACGTTTGAATACAACAAATCCCCCTTTTTAATAAGGAGGATTTGCTATATTGATATTATACAAATTATAATTTAGAATAAACAATTCGCATACGAAGTCGGTATTTAGCATTGCTGCCATTTCCAATTTTAACCCTTCCGTAGGCTAAATTGTTTTTATAGGTCAGTTTCATGCCATAATAACGAATATTATAGGGTGCAAATAACCTGAAGTTATAGTTAATCCCCCCTTTGGTCAACAGACTCTGAACATAACGGGTTACATTGAAATTGTAATAAGAACGAATGCCCGCCCCATCTTCCATAACTCGCTTGAATCCTCCAAAATAATTTTGATCAATGCCTTGCGCTGGAAAGAAAGAAATAAAATTGTCTGGATCGTAGCTTTGGGTATTGTTTAAATCATAATAAATTGGCTTGTATTTTCTAGTATTTCCAGAATCAATCAAATCAAGGTAAAGATACTGTGGAGCAGAAAACACATCATTGCCTGCACTACCAGCAATCTGTTCAACAATGATCTCTGCACGATGAATAATCCGATTGGTCATTCCCGATAATCCGGGTACCTTCAGCCGAACGGCAGATCCACTGGGCGCTGACTGAATATACAATGCTGTAGGATCAGGTGAACGAGGGAACTCTGAAGAACTAGTATCTCTGAGTACATAGTTTGCACTGGCAGAGGAACTGACATTAAAAAAACTGCCATTTGATAACCTAAAAGAAGAAAATGCCGTATCTAGTTTGTTCGCATTTCCTGCCACATAATGCACTTCAAGTCTAGTGGCAGAATCATCCAAATTGATATAAAATAATCCGTTGGCCGAATTTGCCCCGTCAGCTACAATTGCAAATCCTTTGTAGGCCTTTTTAAAAGAAGAATCATTTCGGAAAAAGTTAAAAGAGCTATTAGAAATCGTATCCCCCAACTGAATGGAACTTAAAAATGAAGAATTAAGTTTGATGCGAATTTGTCGAGTAATAGAGTCCTTTTTACTAGTTTTTAGATATACATAATTTTTAAGGTCCGGTTGATATATAGTTGCCTCACCAATCAATTTATTCATTGGTCTATCGGGCTGAAAATTTAGGTAATGGGAGCTAGTGTCATAGAAATTAGTAGTCCCTTCATCTAATTGATAAACCTTAAAGTGCTGAGCCTTGGAAGTATCTCCGAAGAAAGCCGAATAAGAAAGGCAAATAAAGGCAGAATCAAAATGGGTTTTGGAATTAAAAAAAGGATTGATTGTATCTCCAAAATTTCCAAAATAAAAAGGGAAAAAAGTGGGTTTTAACTGAACAAAAATATCAGCTTTCGTCTTTCCAAAAATTGGATCATTATTGATATTGCCCAAAATATGGGGCTCTGAACGTTCAATTTTAATTGTATCATCATCCAATGGCTCTCTAGAAGCATCAATTAAAAGGGTATCTGCAAAAGTATACACATTGTCTACAGCAGGCAGGATGTCTCCACCTAATTGAGTAGTATCTATTTTAGTACAGTTCCAGTTAAATATAATAACGCAAGCCAGTCCGGCTAATAAAAAAAGAAATTTTCTTTGCACAAAATCGAAATTTAAGGAATTTGGGTTGGGTTTTAAATACTACTTGGCAAGATCGTCATATAATTGCAAATAGTCTGTTAAATCAGAATCAGCATTAAAAGGCAAGGTCTTTTTTCCCTTTATTTTACTAAATTCTTCCACCAGTTTTTTGTCTACAACAGCAGCCCCAAAGGAAATTGCATCTGCATAAGCAGCTCCTCCCCTAAACATGGCCACATTATTAATATCCTTGAAAAAATCCAACTCTTTTTTAGTAACCTGCTCATTGATCGTGGCAAGTTTGAGAAAATCAGCTCCAAGCTTTTCCTTGAAGGTATTTTCACCTATTGTATAAATGACCTTAGAATTACTGAAAACAGGTTCTTTTTTATAGGCTGTTTTTATAAACATGGGGATTAAACCAGTCATCCATCCGCTACAATGTATAATATCTGGAGGCCAACCAAATTTCTTTACCGTTTCAAGGGCTCCCTTACAAAATAAGGCAGTTCTTAGTCCATTGTCATCAAACCATTTTGAGTTCTCATCAGTAAAAATAGATTTCCTCTTGAAAAAATCTTCGTTGTCCAAAAAATAAACCTGCAACCTTGCGTTGGGCAAAGAAGCTACTTTTATCACCAAGGGATAATCATCACCTCCAATTGAAACATTGATGCCTGATAAACGAACCACCTCATGCAACCGATGTCTTCGTTCATTGATAATGCCAAATCGAGGCATTATGCAACGAACTTCCATTCCACTATCATTCGATTTTATGGCCAATTTGTTGATGATCTCCGAAAACTCTGTAAGTTCTACATAAGGAGACATTTCGTTGGCAATAAATAAAATTCTTTTTTTTGTTGACATTTGTGCTAGATTAATAAAGGATATCGTAGATTTCCTAAAGGCGGCGAAGTTACGACAAATTTCTTAAAATCAATATAGAACTACATTTGAAGCAAATTAACCTAAATAAATGATCCTATTTAAGCATCCCAAGGACCTTAGCAGCTATTTACAAAATGACTCTATTATCCATAGTTCCATAGGCTTTGTACCCACTATGGGGGCACTACACAATGGACATATTAGCCTAATTCAAGCTGCTCGACTTGAAAATAAACTGGTAGTAGCCAGTATTTTTGTTAACCCAACTCAGTTTACAGATCTGACCGATTTTGAAAAATACCCCTCCACCATCGAAGCTGATATACTTAAATTAGAAAAAGCGGGCTGCGATATACTTTTTTTACCCTCTATCGCTGATATTTACCCCAATGGTAGTTACCCTAGTCAATTCTACGATTTGGGTCATTTAGACAGCATTTTAGAAGGAGAATATCGTCCAGGCCATTTTCAAGGAGTTTGCCAAATTGTCCACCTGCTTTTAGAAATTATATCTCCCGGAAAATTATACCTTGGTCAAAAGGACTTTCAGCAGTGCTTAGTAATAAAAAAAATGATCTCCCTAGTTGGAATGGATACATCTGTAATTATTTGTCCTACCCAACGTGAACCTGATGGTCTTGCCATGAGCAGTCGCAATGTAAGATTGAGCCTTTCAGAAAGACAAAAAGCTGCCTTTTTATTTAAGACACTTTGTTACATAAAAGAAAATATACAGCTAAATGATTTTGAAAATTTAAAGCAGAGGGCTCAAAATATTTTAACAGAACAGGGTTTTAAAGTTGACTATGTTGCTATTTCTAACGCACAAACTCTTGAAAAAATTCAAAATTGGGATGGTAAAACAATCCTAGTTGCTTTGGTAGCCGCCTATGCTAATCAGGTAAGATTAATCGACAATCTCATCCTAAATTAAAATAGCCCTTAAAAAACTACTTATCGTCTATTTGAAATCTATTGACTGATTTAAGAGTTGGCATTAATAGGCCATTTTATATCAAATGCCAATAGCTCTTTTCTCAACTTAACTTCGTACTTTGGTTAGAATTATGAAAAATAAGTTGCTTACGATTTTTAAATACTTGTTCTTTTTGGGACTCGGTATTTTTTTGGTTTGGTGGAGCATTCATAAAATGGGTGACAAAAATTGGCAGGAATGCAAAACAGCATTAAAATCTGCAAAATTCATACTGTTTATACCTGTCTTTTTTATTTTGGTAGCTAGCCACATCAGCCGTGCAATGCGATGGAAAATATTGATGAAGCCATTGGGATATTCACCTAGATTGGTAAATACTTTTTTTGCAGTAATGATCGGTTATTTGGCCAATTTAGCTGTACCAAGATTGGGAGAAGTACTAAAATGTACCATCCTAGGAAAATATGAAAAAGTACCCGCCGACAAACTGGTAGGAACAATACTAATAGAAAGAGCAATTGACGTTGTATCACTGATGATTGTTTTTGTTATAGCCATAGCCAGCCAAGCAAATATCATTGGATCCTATGCGAAAACTACGCTTAAAAATAATTTTTTGACAGACGATTACAGTGGAATATTGATCAAATTGACTATACTGCTAAGCAGTCTTGTGATATTTTATTTTTTATTAAAATTTATTTTTAACAAATACGGTGAAATTGGAATTATCAAAAAAATCAATACGCTTTTTAAAGGTGTTGGGGCTGGATTAAGTTCTATTAAAAATTTAGAAAATAAATCTACTTTTATTTTTCACAGTATTTTTATATGGTTATGCTATGCAGCTGGAACCTACATTGGTTTTTTTGTAATACCAGAGACTTCCAATCTGCCGATAGCAGCAACTTTTCCAGTATTGGCATTTGCAAGTATCGGAATGATCATCACTCCTGGTGGTATAGGAAGCTACCAATGGTTTATTATGGGAGTAATGGTTTTATATGGCATCGATGAAGGACATGGATACGCGAATGGATTGCTTCAATGGATTGCTCAATTTTGCATCATTTTAGTTGTGGGTTTTGTTTCACTACTTGCATTACCCTATTATAACCGACCAGCCGCTAAAAGTAACCATGCTGCTGGTACTTAAATACAACAAAAACTTAACCTAGGAGTAAAACTTAAATTATTTGAACTCCTTAATTTTGAAAGACATAAATATTTAATCCATTGACAAATCAGAAAGTGATTGTAAGAGATATCAGCTGGTTATCCTTCAATAGCAGGGTATTACAAGAGGCGGCTGACGAAACAGTTCCACTAAGAGAACGTATCCGTTTTTTAGGAATATTTTCAAATAATTTAGACGAATTTTTCCGAGTAAGAGTAGCTACCCTTAAAAGAATGATTGCCTTTGGAAATAAAGCCAATATGCACCTAGAAGTTTCGCCAGAAATGATCTTAGAACAAATTCAGGAGAGGGTAATCGGACAACAAAAAGAATTTGATAGGATTTGGAATGAGATCATTAGGGAATTAAAAAAGCAAAAGATATTTCTAATCAATGAGAAGCAATTGAACAAGGTTCAGCAAAAGTTTATTACTTCTTTTTTCAATGATGAAATCAGGAGTAATATAGTTCCGCTGATGATTGAAAGCATACAAGAATTTCCAACACTGAGTGACAAATCGATTTATTTGGCTTGCAAATTATCAAATAAAGATAAAAGTATTCCCCAGCGATTTGCACTGGTATCTGTTCCAGCAAGGCGTTTGCCAAGATTCGTCATTCTCCCATCTAAACAAAATGAAAAGCATATTATTTTATTGGAAGACATTATTCGATTTTGCCTTCCTCATATTTTTTCATTTTTTGGATATGATGTTTTTTCAGCACATATTATAAAAGTTACCCGGGATGCAGAAATTGACATTGACAATGATGTAGCCACATCTTTAATGGAAAAATTAGAGAAGGGAATCAAAAATAGAAAAAAGGGGAAACCTGTTCGCTTTATATTTGATAGAGATATAGACCCTTCCCTACTCACTTACCTAGTAAAAAGATTGGGACTTTCGGAAAAAGACAACTTAATTCCTGGGGGAAGAATTCATAATTTCAAAGATTTTATAGATTTTCCAGAATCAGTATTCGAACAAAAAAATACCCGCAAAAAACCTTTTGTACACCCCACCTTATTAGATGCAACCCGCGTATCAGATATTGTATTAAAAAAAGATGTTTTACTAAATTTCCCATATCATTCATATGATAGTGTTATTGATCTTCTGAGGGAAGCAGCAATTGACCCGCAAGTAGTAAGTATTAAAATAACTTGTTATCGTCTTGCACCAAGATCAAAAATCATCAATGCAATGACCAATGCAGTTAGAAATGGCAAACAAGTAACTGCTGTAATTGAACTAAGAGCAAGATTTGATGAAGAAGCTAACCTAGAATGGAAAGATGAACTCGAAGAGGCTGGAGTAAAAGTACTGATAGGAGTGCCCAACTTGAAAGTACACTGTAAAATTTGTCTCATAAAGAAAGTAGTAAATAATAAAACCATCCACTACGGATTTGTAAGTACTGGAAATTTAAATGAGCGCACTGCGAAAATATATGGAGACCATTGTCTGCTAACAGCTGATAAAAATATAATGGCTGATGTAAACAAAGTTTTTCATTTTTTAGAACAGCCGAAATCAAGGGTTGGGCTTTTGAGATCCTGCAAAACACTTTTGGTGAGTCCTACCAATATGAGAAAGAATTTAATGCAACTCATTGCCAATGAAATAAAATCAGCCAAAGCTGGTAAACCTGCAGCTATCCTGCTAAAATTAAATTCACTGAGCGACGAATCATTAATTGAAAAACTGTATGAAGCAGCAAAAGTTGGTGTAGAAATTAAGATTGTAGTAAGAGGGATATTCTGTATGCTCACTGAAAATAAACAATACCAAATTCCAGTCCAAGCAATCAGCATCGTAGATGAATACCTAGAGCATGCTAGAATCATGCTTTTTTATAATAATGGAAATGAAAAAGTTTTTATTTCCTCCGCAGATTGGATGGTTAGAAACATTGATCACCGCGTAGAAATAGCATGCCCAATATTTAATAAAGCGATTCAGCAAGAATTAAAGGACATATTACATATTCAATTATCAGACAATATCAAGGCCAGAAAGTTAGACAACCTACTTTCCAACCAGTATGTTAATCCAAGAAATACAAAAAAAATTCGCTCACAGGTTGAAACGTATAATTTTTTGAATAAAAAAACAATCAATTAATCTATTGATTTACCCAAGTAAATAAACTTAGATTTAACCAATTGTCCACATAATTTTATTTGGTAATAAAGCGGCTTCAACAATACCTAGTTCAGACTTATCTTTGCAAAATATTTTAGTTGATAAACTATTGTTTTTTTATTTAGCTAAATATTTCAACCGATCCTTTCGAATTTTTGAACATTAATGCAGATTATATCATGAGGTTAGCAGCAATCGATATCGGTAGTAATGCAGCGAGACTGTTGATCACAGAAATAACTTCAGACCAAAAAGGAGAACCCTTTTTTAATAAATTAAACTTGGTTAGAGTTCCATTGAGACTAGGATTCGATGTATTTGAATTAGGAGTTATTTCAAAGCCAAAGATTGGGATGGTATTACAGACCATGAAGGCGTATAAGCATCTATGCAATGCATACGAAGTTGATCATATCAAAGCCTGCGCAACCAGCGCTATGAGAGATGCAAGAAATTCAGCTGACATTATCCGCAAAGTAAAATTAGAAACCGAAATTGAAATTGAGGTTATTTCTGGTGACTTTGAAGCAGGTCTGATCTATGAAAATCATGTAGCCGAAAACATGGACAACGATCATAGCTACTTATACATTGACGTAGGTGGCGGTAGTACGGAGATCTCCTTCTTTAGCAATGGGATTCTTATTTATAAAAAATCTTTTAACATAGGCACTATTCGATTACTGAAAGATTTGGTAAAGGAAAACGATTGGGATGAGTTGAAAGATATATTACGAAATGTTGTAAAAGGGCAAAAAGAAGTGGTAGCAATTGGTAGTGGAGGAAATATCAACAAGGTTTTTTCTATGAGCAAAAGAAAGGATGGCAAACCACTTTCGCTTGAGTTGCTAAGGGACTATCACAAGGAATTAAGCAATGCTAGTTTATCAGAAAGAACTTTAAATTATAATCTTAGAACCGATAGAGCAGACGTAATCGTTCCCGCTCTTTTAATTTATATCAATGTAATGAGATGGGCAGGGGCCGACCAAATTTATGTACCTAAGATTGGTTTGGCAGATGGACTTATCAAACATTTATGGGAAGAGGTAAAAGAGAATTAGTAGAATAATTGCCCCTATTTATTCTTTCCGCTTTCATTTTTTGCACTAAAATACCCCACTGATTATCATAAATGGCATTCAAGTAAATAATAGTTACTTTGCAAATAGAACAAAAGCTTTGTTTTCATACTAATTTTTAGCAAAATTAAATGTATCAAAAATGACTCATCCAGAATCAGCTTATAAAAAAGTAACGACTCACACCATTCAGAAAATGAAAATTGCAGGAGAAAAAATCTCCATGATTACTGCTTACGACTATTCTTTTGCAAAAATATTTGATGCCGCCGGAATGGACATTATTTTAGTGGGCGATAGTGCTAGTAATGTAATGGCTGGCCATGTCACTACCCTTCCGATTACATTAGACCAAATGATATACCATGCACAAAGTGTAGTTCGTGCACATCAAAGAAGTTTAATTGTAGTAGATATTCCATTTGGATATTATCAATCTAATTCTGAAATAGCCTTGGCTTCAGCCATTCGAATAATGAAAGAAAGTGGAGGGCATACTGTAAAATTGGAAGGAGGCGAAGAAGTAATTGATTCTGTTAAAAAAATTGTTCGGGCAGGCGTTCCCGTTATGGGACACCTTGGTTTAACCCCCCAATCCATCAATAAATTTGGTACCTATACCGTAAGAGCCACCGCAGAAGCTGAAGCAGAAAAACTTCGAAAAGATGCACTCCTTTTACAAGAAGCAGGTTGTTTTGCCATTGTATTGGAAAAAATACCTGCTAGCCTTGCCAAAGCCGTAACTGAAAGCTTATCAATTCCAACCATCGGAATTGGTGCAGGAGCAGATTGTGATGGACAGGTACTGGTAATGCACGATTTACTTGGAATCAATACTGATTTTAAACCTCGCTTTTTAAGGAAATATTTAAACTTAGAAGAACAAATCACTACTGCTGTTAAAATGTATATTCAAGACGTAAAAACAAAAGACTTTCCCAATGAAACGGAACAGTACTAAGAGGTTGAAAGTTAATAAGTCAAAAAATACAAATAGGCAATTTTTAAATAGTTAAAAATTGCACCAACAAGATGCTTGTATTACTCAATCCAGGCTTCAATAACTCAATAATTGATTTTTTCTGCAAAAAGATTTTTCTTAATTAATAATTGAAAGCTAAACAATATTTATGGATACATAAATACCATTGTTTAGTATTTTTGTAAGACATTAAAATATCCCATGCGCAACCTTCTATTTTTTCTTTTACTTTCTTTGGCTATAAATTCCTTCGCACAAAATTCACTCGATCTAGACCCAATAACACTTACCAACTCTAGAGCTCCACAAAAATTAAGTGAGACAGGTAGGAGTATTACTGTATTAGAAGGCAGCTTATTCAAGCAATTGCCTGTATTTTCAATCGATGAATTATTAAAATATGTACCTGGAGTAGAAGTTCAATCACGTGGACCGATGGGGGCACAAAGTGATATTGTGATGAGAGGGGGAACCTTTCAACAAGTGCTGGTTTTGGTAGATGGCAACAAATTAAATGATCCAATAACTGGACACTTCTCCTCCTACATTCCAATAGCACCCTCCGAAATTGAACGCATCGAAATATTGCGTGGTCCAGCTGCTGCAATATATGGTGCAGAAGCGGTAGGCGGCGTTATCAATGTGATTACAAAGACATTCAACCAATATAAAAAAGAAAAAAATACTACTGCAAAAGTTGGTTTGGCTATTGGTGAATTTGGATTAATCAATTCCAATGCAGGTTTTAATAGTACTGGTCCAAAAATTAATTCATCCATAGGAATATTGAGTAACAATAGTTCAGGACAACTTTTAAGAGGACCCAATCGAGGGTATTTATACAACCAGACCTTAAGCGCATCGGCCGCCATTTTATTAAAATACAACTGGCAATTATCCCTCAGAAGCAGTTACGACAGCAGAGATTTTGCAGCACAAAATTTTTACACTACCTATAAATCTGATACAGCAACTGAAAAAGTAAATACTTGGTGGAACCAGTTGCAATTGAAACAGCAAAAAGGAAAATACAAACAACAAATTGATTTGCTTTACAAAGAAACCTTCGATCATTATTTATACAATCCTCTTTCTATTGCCAATGAAAATAAATCGAAGCTTTTAATGCTACAATATTTGTATTCGCAAAAACTGAATCAGCAACTCAACCTAAGTTTAGGAGCTCAATTGGACAAAAGATTTATTTTCTCCAATGACAGAGGCAACCATTCAACTCAACATGAAGCGGTATTTGGAAATATATTGTTCAACCAAAATAACTGGAAAATAGCTCCAAGTCTTCGGTTGGATTTAGATGAAAATTATGGCGGCGCATTACTACCTCAATTGAATATTGCTTACCAACTTAAAAAACTAACCTTACGTACCAATGTCGGAAAAGCCATACGCAGTGCAGATTTTACAGAACGATACAATAATTATAATAAAAAAATCGTTTCGGGTGGCAGTATCGGCAATCCCAATCTTGATACTGAAAACTCTTGGAGCTACGAAACTGGTGTAGATTTATTGATAAGCAATTTTTTAAAACTATCTGCTACTGGCTTTTACAGGGACCAAAATAATATCATCGATTTTGTTACTACCCCTTATGCCTCAATGCCAAGAAAAGACAACTTAGTGGTAGGGAATAATTATGCCCTAGCAAAAAATATACAAAAGGTAAGCACCAAAGGGATAGAGTTTGAATTTGCGTTCAAAACAAAAATATCAAGCAATGAAAATTTATTAATAAATTCTGGTATCACTTTTCTAAAATCAATCAGTTCAGAGCCTACTCCTTCTTTCTATATTATTTCTCATGCTAAAATTTTATTACAATCCAATTTGATTTATACCAGTAAAAAGTTTAGCCTTGCAACAAATTTTATTTATAAAAAAAGAGGGGCTCTAAGTGCATCTGCAATTGATGCATCTATTTCAAGTGATTACTTTTTATGGAATACCAAAGTCAGCTACAAGATTGTGAAAAAACTTGAAATTTTTATTTCAGTTAATAATATTACCAACATAAGTTATAGTGATCTATTGGGAAGTAGGATGCCAGGCAGATGGTCAACAGCAGGAGTAAATTTCAATTTTTAAATGCCTACATCTGCTTAGATGATTGAATCAGATAGCTATCGACAACAAACTAGATATCAATAAATCAGACATCAACAAATCAGACATCAAACATAAAAATCATTTATCTTCAATTGAGTTGATGGCTTCTATTTTACAGAGCTACAGAAGAGCTGATTAAAAAATTAATAGTTCGTTTATTTTTTTTATCAAATTAAATACGTTTCATGAATTCTTCTATTTCCATAACAGAAAAAATGCAGCATTACATTGATCTTGAGCAAAAATTTGGAGCACACAATTACCATCCAATTCCGGTGGTACTCAACAGAGGTAAAGGTGTATTTGTTTGGGATGTAGATGATAAAAAATATTATGACTTTTTAAGTGGATATTCTGCTGTAAATCAAGGCCACTGTCATCCTCGCATTATAAACGCATTAATTGAACAAGCACAAAAACTAACGTTAACGAGCAGAGCATTTCACAACAATTTATTAGGGGAATATGAGCAATTAATCAGTGTCTACTTTGGATATGATAAGGTTTTACCAATGAATACAGGGGTTGAAGCAGGCGAAACAGCGATAAAATTAGCACGCAGATGGGGTTACAAAGTCAAGGGGATAGCAACTAACCAAGCGAAGATTATTTTTGCGACTGGTAACTTTTGGGGAAGAACATTGGCAGCAATATCTTCCTCCACCGACCCTAGTTGTTATGAGAATTTCGGTCCATTTATGCCTGGTTTTGAACTCATCGCGTACAACAATCTGAATGCACTTGAATCTGCTTTGCAGGATAAAAATGTGGCTGGCTTTATGTTTGAACCAATCCAAGGAGAAGCAGGGGTAGTAGTCCCCGATGAAGGATATTTATCAGGCATTAGAAATTTATGTACCCAATATAATGTACTGATGATTGCAGATGAAATTCAAACAGGATTGGCAAGGACGGGGAAAATGCTAGCTTGTGACCACGAAAATGTAAGACCAGATATTTTAATTTTAGGCAAAGCATTGAGTGGCGGAGTATTACCAATCAGTGCAGTCTTAGCAGACGACGAAATTATGTTAACCATTCAGCCTGGTGAACATGGAAGTACTTATGGCGGTAATCCGCTGGCATGTGCTGTTGCAATGACCGCTTTGCAAGTATTAAAAGACGAGAAAATGGAAGACAATGCTCATTCAATGGGAATACTTTTTCGCAATGAAATTAAAAAACTCGATTCTCCTTTTATTGAACTGATCAGAGGCAAAGGTTTACTCAATGCAATAGTAATTAAACATAAAAATCCAGAAGCTTCTTGGGAGCTTTGTTTATCTTTAAAAGAAAACGGGTTATTGGCAAAGCCGACTCATGGTGATAAAATTCGGTTTGCTCCCCCTTTGAATATAAATCAGGATCAAATTTTAGAAGCGGTAGCAATTATTGGAAAAAGTTTAGCTACCCTTTAATAAAATATTAATTTAGCATAGTATTAATCTGCAATAAACAAAGGATATATTACCTTCGTTACAACAAATACCTTATGGATACTCACTTACATCATCCTCACGAAGAAACACATTTAGAAAGTACAGATTTTTTAAGAGACATCGTAATTGGTATGAGCGATGGACTTACCGTTCCCTTTGCACTTGCAGCAGGATTAAGTGGAGCCGTGGATAATAGTGGAATTATAGTCATAGCAGGGATTGCAGAAATCTGTGCAGGAAGCATCGCTATGGGCCTTGGCGGATACCTTTCTGGAAAAACAGAAGAAGATCATTACAAAAGTGAAATTCAACGCGAATATGAAGAAGTTGAAAATCTTAGGGAAGTAGAAATTAAAGAGACCAAGGAATTTTTTGCTAACATTGGATTAAGTGAAAGACTCCAACAAGAAGCTACCGAAGAGATATCCAAAGACAAAGACAAATGGGTAGATTTTATGATGAAATATGAATTAGGTCTTGAAAAACCAGATCCTAAAAGAGCTACCAAAAGCGCTTTAAATATCGGACTATCTTATATAGTAGGTGGTATAATTCCACTCAGCCCTTACTTTTTTATCAAAAGCTCAACCGAAGCATTACAGATATCGGTAATAGCCACATTACTTTGCTTGTTCGTTTTCGGGTACATTAAAAGTAAAATCACTGGTATCCATCCATGGCTGGGTGCTTTGCGCGTGACACTTATTGGTGCAATGGCCGCTGCTGCTGCGTTTGGTGTAGCAAAGCTTTTTGATGGCTATTGATAGAATTCAATTTTATATTCTAACTATTACAATTGATGATTATTATCCATGGAGATATTTTCAATGGTCCACTCAATCTTTTTTTCAAATAAATGTTGCCGAACATTGCAAATTTCTTTGCTGCATAGTTTACAACTAAAGTCATTGCAACCATCGGAGTGAACAAATAATTCCATGGAATCACCCAACTCTTTTTTAACAATATCTGACAAAGTATCAATCTCTAAATTAGCTTCGTTAATATTTAAGTACCAAGGAATGGTCAAATGGCAATCGATGTGAAGGGTGCCTCCATATTTTATAATTCTGAGATTGTGGAGGTCTATCCAATTCTCCTCCCTATTTTTATTAAGCATTACCACCATCTTATTGATCAGCGTTGCATCTGCTTCATCCATTATTCCTGAAACAGAACTGCGAATAATTTTATAACCTGTAAACATGATGATGAATGCAAACAAGATGGCCACTGCACTATCAATCCACCATAATTTTAAAAAATACAACAATATCAAACCCGCAATAATTCCAATGGTAGAGTAAGTGTCTGTTTGTAAATGTTTTCCACTCGTAATTAAAACGAGTGAATTATTTTTTTTGCCAGTTGAAATACAAATATAGCCTGCAGCATAATTAATAACTCCAGTAATGGCTACCAACAATATTCCAGCATCTAATTTTTGAACTAGGTGAGGATGAATTAAATTATTGAGTGCCTCATAAATAATAATAAAACCAGCAATGGTAATCAAGGTTCCTTCAACTGCTGCAGACAAAAACTCAGCCTTTCCATGACCATAAGGATGATCTTGATCCTTGGGTTTTGCGCTTATGTAAAGACTATAAACTCCAATCAGACCAGCGATCACATTCACAGTGCTTTCCAATGCATCGGTTAATATGGCTATAGAACCGGTGAGGTACCAGGCAGCTACTTTCATTAGAAAAAGTAGTATCCCAACGCCCGTTATTATTTTTTGTAGCCTTAGATTTTGCTGAACAATTTGCAAAAGAATAGTTTATAGCGCAAATATACTTTCATTAAGGACGGTTTTCTAAACAAAATTTTAAAAATCGCTTCTATTAATCCAAAGATCTATTTAAAGTTATTTTACTTAACAGGGTGCATCTTTGTTTAAATTTTAATATTGCATAACCCCAATGACAATTCCCTTGAATTGCGATGTAATAAATGATAAGCCAATTCGTACATTTGCAATAATTTAAAAATTGGAATAATTGTTCAATAATGGAACTTTCAAAGAATTATATACCCAACGAAGTAGAAGCCAACTGGTACGAGCATTGGATTACCAAAGGATATTTTAATAGTGTGCCCGATCAAAGGGAACCTTATACCATCGTAATTCCTCCTCCCAATGTAACAGGAGTGTTGCACATGGGCCATTGTCTGAATAATACGATCCAGGATATATTAATCCGCTATGCAAGAATGCACGGAAAAAATGCCTGTTGGGTGCCCGGTACCGACCATGCCTCCATTGCTACGGAAGCCAAAGTGGTAGGTATGCTCAGAGAAAGAGGTATCACCAAATCATCTTTAAGTAGAGATGAATTTTTAACTTATGCTTGGGAATGGAAAGAAAAATATGGAGGTATTATTTTACAGCAATTAAAAAAATTAGGCTGTAGCCTTGATTGGAATCGAACTTCATTCACAATGGATGCGGATTATTATCAAAGCGTATTAAAAGTATTTGTAAACCTTTATGAAAAAGGACTCATCTATCGGGGTAAAAGGATGGTCAATTGGGATCCCCAGAGTCAAACAGCATTGAGTGATGAAGAAGTTATTTTTAAAGAGGTAGATTCTAAACTCTATTATGTTGTTTATAAGCTAGCCAATGACCCTTCTATCAATGGCATAACGGTAGCGACTACACGCCCCGAAACCATTTTAGGAGATATTGCCATCTGTGTAAATCCAAGCGATGAAAGATATCAACATCTCATAGGAAAAGAAGTGTTGGTTCCGCTAATTAATCGGAAAATACCCATCATTGCAGATGAATATGTAACGGCTGATTTTGGTACGGGTGCCCTGAAAGTCACTCCTGCACACGATAAAAATGATCACTTTCTTGGATTAAAACACCAACTCAAAGTCATCAATACATTAGACATAGAAGGGAAATTCACTACGGAAGACCTTTTAGAAGATAACCCCTCTGATCTAATCTTATCATACCAGGGGGTTGACCGTTTTGCTCTTAGGAAAAAAATTGTAGAAGATATCAATCAAGAAGGGCTTATTGAAAAAATAGAAGCCTATAAGGGTCAAGTTGGAACGAGTGAAAGAACAGGTGCTGTTATTGAACATCGGTTGTCATTGCAGTGGTTTATTGGCATGGATCAATTTTTGAAAAAAAATCCTCAATCCCTTTCAGCTGTAATGGACGATACCATTCAGTTTCATCCTGCAAAGGCAAAAAATACTTACAATCATTGGCTCAGTAATATCAAAGATTGGTGTATCAGTCGCCAGCTTTGGTGGGGTCAACGCATTCCAGCATGGTACGATGAGAAAGGAAATGTGTATGTAGCAGAAAGCTTGGAGCAACTGCACCAGCGCAATCCAGAAACTATCCAATTGGTTCTTACCCAAGATGAAGATGTACTAGATACCTGGTTCTCCTCTTGGCTATGGCCTATGGAAGTCTTCAAAGGAATTAGTCATCCAGGCAATAAAGAGGCAGCCTATTATTACCCCTCTACTACCCTAGTTACAGGTCAGGATATTATTTTCTTTTGGGTAGCAAGGATGATTATGGCAGGCTACGAATTTGAAAACAAACCTCCATTCAAAGATGTTTACTTTACTGGCATGGTTAGAGATAAGCTGGGGAGAAAAATGAGCAAGCAATTGGGAAATTCTCCAGATTTACTTGCGCTGATTGATCAATACGGTGCAGATGCAGTTAGATTCGGAATCATGGTTTCCTCTCCAGCTGGCAACGATCTAATGTTTGATGAAACTGCTTTAGAGCAAGGCAGAAATTTTAATAATAAATTATGGAATGCCCTGAAATTGGTAAAAATGTGGGAATCAAGGATAGGCATTACAGAAAACAATGCTCATTCCTTCGCTATTGAATGGTTTAACAATAGAATGAACCAAGTTAAATTAGAGGTAGAAATTTTGTTAAAACAATTCCGATTGAGTGAAGCTTTGAAAACCATTTACTCACTTATTTGGGATGATTTTTGTAGCTGGTATCTCGAATGGGTAAAGCCCGGTTTTGAACAACCAGTAGCAGAAGAAGTGTATGAGTGTACTGTATACTATTTTGAAGAGATGATGAAATTATTGCATCCCTTTATGCCCTTTATTACTGAAGAGATTTATCATCTTTTAAAAGCACAAACAATCGACCTTTGTATTACGCAAGCAAGTTCTTTTCAAGAATCCAATCTAAAAATATTAGAACAAGGCAGCTTGTTAAAAAATGTAATTTCGTCATTGAGGGATGCACGAAATAAAAACCAGTTAAAGCCAAAAGAAAGTATTGTATTGTACATACAAACCATTTCAGCTGATACCTACCAAGGGATTGAAAATATTTTATGCAAGCAAGTAAATGCCACAAGCATTCATTTTACCAATGATTCAGTTGCAAATTCAATCGTAGTAGCTGTTGAAAAAGACAAGTTTTACATTGAGTCAGAAAAACAACTTGATAGCGCAACCCTAAAAGAAGATTTACTAAAAGATTTACAACATCAGCAGGGATTTTTATTAAGTGTACAAAAGAAATTAAGCAACGAACGATTTGTTAACAACGCAAGGCCAGAGGTTATAGAACTTGAAAGAAAAAAGCAAGCCGATGCGGAAGATAGAATTAGAACCATACAAGAAAGTTTAGCTGGACTCGGATAATTTATCTAAAATTTGACAGTCTATTACAAACGCTAAAAACTTTGAATATCTATTAATGAAAGGTCATTTCAATTTAATACATTAAAAATACATTCAAATGCAAAGGAAATTTTTAATGATTTTTTGTCTAGGGTTGTTTTTCATTTTGAATAGTAAGGTTTTAACTGCTCAAAAAACAACGCCTTCAACAACTCCAATACCTTCCCCCTTCAAGAGGCCGAATGTAAAAACATATTGGGGATCAACGGCAAATGGAACGCTTGAATTGTCAGTAGAATCTGCATCAAAATTAATTAGCCAACCATTAAGAATTATTGACGAAAAAAATGTAGGATATTTAATTTCTTCTTATCAATTTGCATACAAACGCATTGGGTTAACTGAGGATGAAGTGACTGGAAAAGTTTCTTCACAAAGTGAAATAGTTTCTAATCGATTTTACAGTTCTACGCTGCCTTTAGTTTGGCAGAATAATATTAAAGAAGGATTACAAAAAGGCGAAGAATTGTATTTTTTTGATATTGTGGTAATAAGTAATTCAGGCTTTCGTTTTTTTGCACCAGATTTAAAAATCATTCTCCTATAACTTTCATCCTGATGGAAATTTCCAAAGTTGGTATTGAATCAATTCCTATTATTCAGCAGATTGCCAAAATTACTTGGGCGATAGCCTACAAAGAAATTATCACGAACGAACAGTTGGAATATATGTTAGATAAAATGTACAGTGCCGAGTCATTACAAAATCAAATTCAAGTTCAAGAGCATCAATTTATTTTAGCCCATTTTGAAAATAAACCTGTAGGCTTTGCTTCTTTCAATGTAAAGCAATCTATTCCTGAGAAAATTGTTAAACTAAATAAAATTTATGTTGATCCTAGTCAACATGGAAAAGGAATTGGAAAATCATTGCTCCAATTTATAATGAATGAAATTTCTTTGGAGAAAGTGAAATATTTTGAACTCAATGTGAATCGTCAAAATACAGCGATTGGATTTTACAAAAAATTAGGATTTACCATTGTAGCCGAAGAAGATATATCAATCGGCAATGGCTTTTTTATGAATGATTATGTAATGCAAATCTCCTTGTAAATATTCCTTTCAAACAACTTACCCTATTTGCTTTTGGTAAAGTTTAAATTTATAAGATCAACACTTAACTAGTAAATTATTTTCCTGATACAGGAAAAACCAATTGATGGGTTTGTTTGATAATACCGATTACAAATACACTTTGTACATGGCCCATATTTTCAATTTGGCTTAGTTTATTCACATGAAAATCATAGTAGGCATTCATATCTTCCGCTACTACTTTAAGCATAAAATCAAATTCACCTGAAATATTATAACATTCAATCACTTCATGGAGAGAATGAATCGTGTCAATGAACTTCACTCCTGCTTTTTTATTGTGTTCTTTAAGTGATACATAACAAATTACCATCAATCCTTTTTTAACCTTGGTATGGTCTAATAGAGTGGCATATTGCTTGATAACACCCGAAGCCTCCATTCGCTTGATCCGTTCATGAATGGGTGTAGTGCTTAAGTGCATCTGGTCAGATATTTCTTTAACGGTGATGCGTGCATTTTTTTGAAGTAACTGAAGGATCTCCAAATCCTTGGTATCCAATTCCAATTGTTCAATAGAGGAATCCTCTTTTTTGATCGACTTAGCCATCTTTTAAAAGTGTTTTATCCTGTAAATTTATAGATTTATATACTTTATACCTAAATTTTGACAAAAGAGCAGAATATTATTCTAGTATTGTAATTTTACAATTCAAACAAAAAAATATATGTCAACAAAAAAATCAATCGATTTCAGTCTCAAAAATAAGGTGGCTGATATGAGCCTTGCAGAATGGGGTCGCAAAGAAATCCGTTTAGCAGAAGCTGAAATGCCCGGTCTTATGGCATTAAGAGCAGAATACGGTCCTTCTCAACCATTGAAAGGTGCACGAGTAGCTGGATGTCTGCACATGACCATTCAAACAGCCGTATTAATTGAAACCCTCGTTGCCTTAGGAGCTGAAGTAAAATGGAGTTCTTGTAATATATTTTCTACTCAAGATCAAGCTGCTGCTGCCATTGCTGCTGCAGGAATTGGAGTTTTTGCATGGAAAGGTCAAAGTCAAGAAGAAGCGGATTGGTGTATCGAGCAAACCTTATTTTTTGGGGGTGCTGACCGTCCTTTGAACATGATATTAGACGATGGAGGTGATTTAACCAATATGGTATTTGACGTTTACCCTGAGTTAGTTTCAGGTATCAAAGGCCTATCGGAAGAAACTACCACTGGTGTGCACCGCTTGTATGAAAGAATGGAAAAAGGAACTTTGCCTATTCCTGCTATCAATGTGAATGACTCTGTAACCAAATCTAAATTTGATAATAAATACGGTTGTAAAGAAAGTTTGGTAGATGCAATTCGCAGAGCTACTGATGTGATGATGGCTGGTAAAATAGCGGTAGTAGGAAGTTATGGTGATGTAGGTAAAGGTTCTGCGGCTTCTTTGCAAGGTGCAGGATGCAGAGTAATTGTTACTGAAATCGATCCTATCTGTGCGCTACAAGCTGCAATGGATGGCTTTGAAGTTAAACCAATGATCGAAGCAGTAAAAGAAGCGGATATTGTTGTAACAGCTTCTGGTTGTCGTGATCTAATTACGGAAAAACATTTCCGCAATATGAAAGACAAAGCAATCGTTTGTAATATTGGACATTTTGATATTGAAATTGATATGGCTTGGTTAAACGCAAATTATGGTGAAACCAAAAATACCATCAAACCGCAGGTGGATATGTATACCATTGATGGAAAAGATATCATCATTTTAGCTGAAGGTCGTTTGGTAAACCTTGGTTGTGCAACTGGTCACCCATCTTTTGTTATGAGTGCCTCTTTCACCAACCAAACACTAGCACAGCTTGAGTTGTGGAATCATACAGAAAAATACGAGAACAAAGTATATGTACTACCTAAGGTATTAGATGAAAAAGTTGCTCGTTTACATTTGGCTAAAATCGGTGTAGTGTTGGATGAATTAAGTTCCACTCAAAGTACTTACTTAGGTATTCCAAAAGAAGGTCCTTTCAAAGCTGAACATTACCGTTACTAGTGATTTCTTTATATTAAAATATAGCCCGCTTCTGTAATGGAAGCGGGTCTTTTTTTATATACAGCACCCTATTTTAACCTACCAGTATTTTAAAAAAATTTGGTCAACCATTGCATTTCTTGCACCTTCGTCATAAGAACTTTGTTTTTTTTACTAGTAAAATAAATTCCATGAAAAGATATTTCCTCGCTCTTGACTTAGTAGATGATGCCGAAAAAATTGCAGAATATGAACGATGGCACAAAGCAGGTAATCTAATGGCCGGCATAAAAGAAAGCATTCTAGACGCTGGAATTATACAAATGGAAATTTACAGAACTGGCAATAGGCTTGTCATGACAATGGATACAGATGACAGCTTCAGTTTTGAAAGAAAGGCAACAATGGATCAGGCTAACCCTACTGTGCAAGAATGGGAAAAACTGATGTGGGAATTTCAATCCCCGCTACCCTGGGCCAAAGAAGGTGAAAAATGGGTATTTATGGATAAGATTTTTCAACTCAGTTAATAATTTATATCGCCTAAATTTTTCATTTATCAAATTGTACTTTCACCACCTGATCTTAGCTATTGATGCAAACGCTTATCTGTTCATCCCCCCGTCATTTTCAATATTCTGATACCGCTTTACCCGTTGCATCAAAAGGAGAAACCTTGCTCAAAATTAAACGGATTGGTATTTGCGGGACCGACTTACATGCCTATGAGGGCACCCAACCTTTTTTTAACTATCCAAGAATATTAGGACACGAGTTATCAGCCGAAATAGTCACTACCGATGCAGTAGGTTTTGCAGTTGGTGAATCCGTAACTTTTATACCTTATTTTAATTGTGGAAAATGCATCGCTTGCAGAATGAATAAGCCCAATTGTTGTGAAACTATCAATGTTTGTGGTGTTCACAGTGATGGAGGAATGCGAGAATATTTAATCGTCCCTTCTTATTCATTGGTTCATGGCGAAGGCTTAAGTTTCGACGAACTAGCATTGGTTGAACCACTTGCTATTGGTGCCCATGGGGTAAGAAGAGCAGCCATTACTGAAGGCGAATATGCTTTAGTAATTGGCGCTGGACCGATTGGATTGGGTACCATGGAATTTGCAAGAATTGCTGGAGCAAATGTAATCGCAATGGACATCAATGATGATCGACTCGAATTTTGCAAAGAAAAATTAGCTATTAATCGTACTATCAATCCAACAAAAGAGGATGCTTTAGAAAAATTAAAAGAAATAACTCATGGTGATATGCCTACCATAATTATTGATGCTACAGGTAATCTAGGAGCTATTAATGATGGATTC
>Ga0214919_10003218_pt1 | contig 24946 bp, 20 predicted proteins | sample LL1503_MetaG_FD_177994 | JGI IMG/M metagenome (GOLD analysis project Ga0214919, IMG submission 177994) | Freshwater microbial communities from Lake Lanier, Atlanta, Georgia, United States - LL-1503 | ecosystem: Environmental > Aquatic > Freshwater > Lake | place: USA: Georgia | collected... | reverse complement strand
TTCCAATGACGAACTTAAAAATAAATCATTTACAGCATGTCGGAATTCCGGTGACTGACATTGAAATTTCTCAATCTTTTTATGAGCGATTGGGTTTTAAAAGAGCTATGAATGCTACTTTCATGCAAGAGGGTGAAGAGGGGAAAGTTTCAATGATGAAGCGTGATGGCATGATTATAGAATTGTATCAAATGCCAGAAGCTGAACTAGTCAACGTTCAACAAAGAAAGGATGGGAAAATCGATCACATCGCTTTTGATGTGGATGATATCAATGAAGCATTTGATATATTAAAAAAAGAAGGGTTTTCAATAATAGAAGAGCAACCAGTTTTTTTAAATTTTTGGGTGAAAGGATGTAAATATTTTTATATCACCGGTCCTGATGGCGAAAGATTAGAATTTTGCCAAATTTTGTAGATAAGCTGTTTTCTTCGTTTTCATTTGGATAGTATTTAAATTTTCAAGTTATCTGGAAAATATAAATTAGCTAAATGAGAAAATTCATCCCCTCTCATGAAAATAGAAATATCTACTTCTGAAAAATTATTTTTTCCAGCAGCAGCCAATAATTCATTGGCTGAGTGCAAAGTATTTTTATGAAAATGAAATACTCTATCAAATTTTTCTCTAACCACTAGTCCTTTCATTAACATCTTATTTTGAGTAGCAATACCTGTAGGGCATTCATTGTTATTACATCGCAAAGCTTGAATACAGCCTAAGGAAAACATAAATCCTCTTGCGCTATTACAAATATCTGCGCCTAAAGCAATTGCTCTTAGTATAGTATAGCCTGAAATAATTTTACCACTGCAAATAATCCGGATTTTATCTCTTATTCCTAAATTGACCAATGTTTTATTCACAAATATCAATGCCGGTTCAAATGGCATTCCAACTCCGTCAGAAAATTCTGGTGGCGCTGCTCCGGTTCCACCTTCAGCTCCATCTACCGTTATAAAATCGGGGTAACAGTTTTGTTGAATCATCTGTTGACACAAGTTTTTAAATTCACTGGTTTCCCCAATACATAGTTTAAAACCAATCGGTTTCCCATTTGATAAATGGCGCAATTGTGCGATGAATTCAACCAATCCCTTATAATCATTAAATGCAGAGTGGCGGGGGGGAGAATAAATAGTGACAAACGGTTCTACTCCTCTAATTTTAGCAATTTCTAAGGTGTTTTTTTGTGCCGGAAGAACACCACCATGACCTGGCTTTGCTCCTTGTGAAAGCTTTATTTCAATCATTTTCACCGCTGGCAAATTGGCTTTTTCAGAAAATTTATCTGCATCAAAATTACCTTCCTTATCTCTACATCCAAAATAGCCAGTTCCTATTTGCCAGGTAATATCCCCGCCTTGTAAATGAAATTCGGTTAATCCGCCCTCTCCAGTATTGTGATAGAAATTACCCTTCTGCGCTCCTAGGTTCAATGATTTAATTGCATTTTCACTGAGTGATCCAAAACTCATTGCAGATATATTCAACAAGGAAGCTGAATAAGGTTTTTTGCAATCTGGTCCTCCTACTAAAACTCTCGGAAGTTCTTCATTCACCTTGGCAGGAAACATCGAGTGTTTTATTCCTTCATAATTCGATTGGTTCAAATGCAATTGTGTCCCAAAGGGTAATGAGGAGTCAACATTTTTTGACCGCTGATAAATCAAGGATCGTTCGTTTCTTGAAAATGGTTTCCCATCGGTAGATCGTTCAATAAAATATTGTTGAATTTCAGGGGCAATTGTTTCAAATAAGTACCTGAAATGTCCAATCAAAGGGAAGTTTCTTAATATGGTATGTTTGGTCTGACTGGCATCAATAAATCCAATGGTTAATAGAACAACTAGAATTAAAGGAACAATAGGTCCAATGATTTGATAGAAATATAGAAGCAGAAAGATGACATTTAAAAGAATTCCGTAAATGAAAAATTTTTTTCTCATGATGGTTGGATATTTATTTATTGCCCTCTGTTAGTTTTTAAAAGCTACCTAAGGCTTATTAAAACTATTGATTTTACTGAGCTTTACAAAAATTTTTTTATAAAAGGTTTTTTTTAATCTTTTTTAACTTTTAGTGAAGCTTCTTTATTCCATTAAATTGCATCGCTTTGAATTAAATAGTTTTTTTGAAAATTGCTTACATTTTTACCACAGCAATTCAAATGTTTTTCTTAGAAATTAATTTATTCAAAATTTCTATCCGAAATTTGTAAAAGATTCTTTTTTTAATATGAAAAAAATATTTATAATCTTACTGATTTTTTTGAATTATAATCTGTTGGCTCAGAAAGTAGTTCAGATTAAGCATGCTAGTTATACTTCATTATTTTGCATCGAAAAGTATTATCCCCTGATGGTTGAGTGGTGGGAGACTACCGCTAAAGCTGATTGCGCAACTCCTACTGCAAGAAAGGACAAATTTAAACCCGACCCATTACTTCCTATAGAAACCAATTTAAAAAACGATTATGTTCGTTCTGGAACCGATCGTGGACATATGTGTCCTGCGGCAATTAATAAATGCAATGGTGAGAAGGAGATGGAGGAGTGTTTTTATTTTTCTAATATGGCACCTCAATACCATAGCTTAAATGCGGGAGACTGGGAAGCATTGGAACGTTTTACCAGAAAAACTGCTATTCTACAAGACAGTATCCATATTTGGGCAGGCAATATTGGCGAGTCAAAAAAAATAGGAAAAGTATCGGTGCCTTTGCAATGTTGGAAAGTGATACATATTTTAAATACCAAAGAATACAAAGCCTATTTATTTAACAATGATTTATCTAAGGCAGACGGTATTAAGAATAATGAGGTAACCGTTCACCATATCGAGCAATTGACCGGCTTTAAATTTTTGTAATGATTCAGCTTACGGATCAACCTATTTAATTACTCATTGTTGTTTTAAAGACTAAGCTTAAAAAGGGGAAGAATGTCCTTTTTGGGCCTAGACTGTGATTTTTAAGATTCAGCAAATGAATAAAAACCTCATTTTTTAGCCTGTTTTGTAAAAATAATTCCGAAATCTCATTTACTAGTTTTAATGTAATGGTCATATTTCTGACAATCATTGGGATCAATTATTAAGCGAAAGGAGGCTTTGGTTTTGTTAAATAGATAATTTCTTGGTCAGTTAGCAACTTAGGGTGAACTTATCTAGGGTAAATCAAAAAGGCTTGCTATGGCAATAAAGCTTACCTTTAATATAGTATTTTTAAATTTTAAATCAATGATCTAAATTAATGGATCAAAAAGAAGGTTAAAAACTGAAACATGTATACTTATATCTGGAATAAATATCTGCCGGTAATTAGGATTTTATTGAAAAAATCAGCAGTCGGAGATCAACTTTTAAGTTTAAACCGTGAAGATTTTGAAAGAGCTGGTACTGGAAGAAAGGCTGGTTATAAATTTACGATTGAATTTTCAGAAGGAAAGGTTAGTAATGTTATCAGTGGATCGGATTTAGCTAGCCATTTAGCAGCCGCTATGTTAGAAGATTCTGCTACCAAGATGGTTTTGTTGACAGGTCATTTTCAAGTAATTTTGAACACAAAATTTCAGATTACCGTAAAAAATATTACTCCTCAGTCTATCTCTTCCCTATCGGATGTGGAGACAAGCAAGGATTAATCAAATATCTAAGCAATTAATAATTTAATCACTCATTTGTATTTTGAAGTTTAAAGATTTTGGTTTTGATAACCGACTATTAGAAGGAATTGAGGCGTCTGGATATGATGAAGCAACCCCTGTTCAAGAACAAGTAATTCCATTGGTATTAGCAGGAAAAGATGTTATTGCATCTGCACAAACCGGTACAGGAAAGACTGCAGCATTTTTACTTCCCCTTATTAATAATATTATTTCATCACCGCTCAATCATCAGAGCATTACCGCATTGGTGATAGTACCCACTAGAGAATTGGCTATTCAAATTGCACAACACATGGAAGGCCTTTCCTATTTCACTTCTGTAAGTTCTATTGCAGTATACGGAGGCGGAGATGGAAATGCATTTGTTCAAGAAAAAAAAGCATTGAGTGCAGGAGCAGATGTAGTAATCTGTACTCCAGGGAAAATGTTGGCTCATATTAACATGGGTTACGTTAAGTTTCAGGGACTAAAATATTTGATTCTTGATGAAGCAGATCGAATGTTGGATATGGGATTTTATGATGACATTATGCGCATCATTCATGCCCTACCTCAGAAGCGACAAAATTTATTATTTTCCGCTACCATGCCTCATAAAATTAGAGAACTTGCAAGAACAATTCTTCACCAGCCGGCAGAAGTAAGTATTTCTATCAGCAAGCCCAATGAAAAAATTACTCAGCTTGCTTATGTGGTCTATGAAGCACAAAAAATTCCTTTGGTAAAATATATTTTGCATCAAAAAAACTTTTCATCCGTATTGATATTTTGCAGTAGTAAACAAAGTGTGAAACAATTGACCCGTGATTTAAAAAGAACCAATTTGCCGGTAGATGAAATTCATAGCGATCTTGAGCAGGATAAAAGGGAAGAGGTATTGATGCATTTTAAAAGTGGACGCATTCAAATTTTAGTAGCTACCGATATACTGAGTAGAGGTATTGATATTGACAATATTGGGATGGTATTAAATTATGATGTACCCCACGATGGAGAAGATTATGTTCATCGAATTGGGCGAACCGCTCGAGCTGCTGCTGAGGGAACCGCTATCACCTTTGTAAGTGAAAGGGAACAACGAAAATTTGCAACGATTGAAAAATTATTGGGCAAGCCGGTACCAAAAGTAGCCGTACCCGAACAATTTGGCGAAGCACCTGCCTATAATCCCAATGCCTCTCGTCCTGGTGGAGGACAAAGAAATGCTCCTAGACCTCAAAACTCTCAAAGAAGGACTGCTCGATAAAAAATTACAATTCCTTGTCTGGTTAATTAAATCAAAAAAACTATTTTACTTCTTCTAGCTCAATTTTTGATATTGAAGTTTTGAAAAATTTTATATTTTATCCGAAGTAGGAGGTAGGATTCAGTCGAATCATTAGGTAAACGCTTTTAAAGTAGTAGAGTATATTTGTAAAAATGTTATACCATCTCCCAAGTCAATAACATATTATCCAATCCGATCGAATACTTGAAAGGAGTAGGTCCACTGAAGGGAGCCTTGTTGAAAAAAGAGGCTAATATTTTCACCTTTAAAGACTTGCTTGAATATTATCCTTTTCGACACATTGATAAAACTCGGGTAGATAAAATAGCTGATCTCAATCCTTCAATAGAATATGCTCAGGTAGCCGGTCGTTTGTCTCGCTTTGAAATAATTGGTGAAAAAAGAGCCAAGCGATTGGTTGCTTATTTAAAAGATGGTTCTGGTGAAATTGAACTTACCTGGTTTCAAGGTATTAATTGGGTAGAAAAGACACTTCATCCTGGGGACCTTTATTTGGTTTTTGGTAAGCTGAGTTTTTTTATGAACAAAGCCCAAATTGTACATCCTGAAATTGAAATTTTTACTCCTGAAAAATCTGGTGGAAAAAAATTCCTTGAACCTATTTATCCATCTACAGAAAAGTTAAAAGCAAGGGGGCTTAGTGGTAAGGCATTGGGTAAACTTACTTTTTCTTTGTTGCAGCTTTTATCTCAAAAAGACTTTCCTGAAAATCTTCCAGAGTCAGTGGTTGTTCAATATCGTTTTATTTCAAGATGGGATGCTTTTTGTTCAATTCATTTTCCAGCATCCGATGAAATGTATATGCATGCGGTTAGGAGGTTGAAGTTTGAAGAATTATTTTTTGCTCAATTGCGATTGAGTATGCTTAGAAGTACCCGCCATCGATTTAGTAAAGGTTGGGTCTTTGATAAAGTAGGAACAATTTTTAATACATTTTATAATCAATATTTACCTTTTCAATTGACCAATGCTCAAAAAAGAGTGTTAAAGGAAATCAGAAAAGATACCGGTACTGGCAAGCAGATGAACAGACTTCTGCAGGGTGATGTGGGGAGTGGTAAAACTGTTGTGGCCTTACTGAGTATGTTGCTTGCCGCCGACAATGGTTTTCAGAGTGTGATCATGGCCCCTACCGAAATTTTAGCTCAACAACATTTTATTAGTATTTCTGAATTACTAAAAGAATTGCCTATTTCGGTTAGGCTGCTTACTGGATCTACCATTACCAAACAAAGAAAAGAAATTTTGAGTGCATGCGAACAAGGGACCTTATCGATATTGATTGGAACGCATGCTGTGATAGAAGATAAAGTATTGTTTAAAAATCTTGGATTTGCAGTGATTGATGAGCAGCATAAATTTGGGGTAGCTCAAAGAGCAAAATTGTGGAAAAAAAATACACTCCCTCCACATGTCTTGGTAATGACTGCTACGCCTATCCCAAGAACCTTGGCCTTAACAGCCTATGGCGATCTTGATTATAGTGTAATTGATGAATTGCCTCCAGGACGAAAGGCGATTGAGACCATTCACCAATTTGAAAACAAACGACCACAGGTAATGGATTTTATTAAAAAGGAAATTACAAAGGGTCGGCAAGTATATATTGTATATCCATTAATCGAAGAATCTGCAACCTTGGATTACGAAAATTTGATGAAAGGTTTTGAAGAAGTGAAATCTTTTTTTCCTGAGCCAAAATATTGGATCAGTATGGTTCATGGAAGACAGAAGGGAGATCAAAAGCAAACGAATATGCAAAGATTTGTTACGGGTGACACTCAAATAATGGTGAGTACTACGGTAATAGAAGTGGGCGTAAATGTACCCAATGCTTCTGTGATGGTGATAGAAAGTGCTGAAAAATTTGGACTCTCGCAGTTACATCAGTTAAGAGGAAGGGTGGGAAGAGGGAGTGAAAAAAGTTTTTGCATTTTATTAACAGGTAGTAAAATATCTCAAGACGGAAGGGAAAGACTCAAGATTTTATGTGCTACCAACGATGGATTTAAGGTAGCTGAAAAGGATCTAGAATTGAGGGGGCCTGGCGACATTGAGGGTACTAGACAAAGTGGGCTGTTGAACTTCAAAATTGCAAATATTATTCAAGATAGAGCCATGCTGGAGGTAGCTAAAAATATTGCTACTCAAATAGTTGAAATTGACCCAGATTTAAATTTGGCAGAAAATTTGTGTGTAAAGGATTATCTCCAAATTCAAAACGGTAAAACAGTATGGAGTAAAATATCCTAATTGAAACGATTCTATGATTAAACTTAGCATTGTTTTATTGGTCATAGTTCAGTAAATTGTAAAAAACTTTTCTTGAAATTTTTTAAATCATATTCCAATTTATTTCTCGGTCTTTTTTTATCTATAGTCACTGTTTTGCCTGTAATGGCGCAATTACAGTTTATTGAAAATAAAGGCCAGTGGGATAGTAAAGTTAATTTCAAAGCCGATGTGGAGTCGGGGGCTTTCTTTATGGAGCAAAATGGCTTTACTGTCTTGCTTCACAATACGGATGATTTAAAAGCAATGGCAAATTTAGTTCATGGTCATTTAGCTCCAGTACAATTAGAGCTTGAAAAACACCGCAAAATTGCTACTGTTCCCAAAAGTTCAACCTTACATTCTCATGCATATAGGGTTCATTTTGAAGGCGCAATGAAGAATGTATCCATCTCTGCCGAAAAATCTTTACCGACTTTTAATAATTATTTTTTGGGAAATGATCCGTCGAAGTGGCAAAGTAATTGTAAAATTTTTCAAGCAGTTACTTACAAAAATATGTATCCAAATATCGATGTAAGGTATTATACAGATGCTGGAAAATTAAAGTATGATATTATAGTAAGGCCTGGAGGCAATGTAAATGATATTGCATTAAAATACGATGGAGTAGATAAGCTCGAAGTGCGAAATAAAGAATTGGTGATTGGGACTTCTGTAGGTGAAGTAAAAGAACTTTACCCCTATAGTTACCAGCTTCAAAAAGGTGAAAGAAAAACGCTTGATTGTAAGTATACCGTTACCGGAAATATGGTAAGGTTTAAAATAAAAGACTACCTGCCTAATGAAACGATTGTAATTGATCCTACCTTAATTTTTGCAACCTTTACTGGAAGTACCAAAGATAATTGGGGATATACGGCTACACCAGGTCCTGATGGAAGTCTCTATGCAGGGGGGATTTCATTTGGCGACGGTTATCCTGTATCTGTAGGAGCTTTTGATAAAACTTTCAATGGAGGATTGAATGAGGATTCTAATGGACCTTACGACATCGCTATTATTAAATTTTCTCCAGATGGGGTAAATAGAGTTTTTGCAACTTATTTAGGCGGAGCTGGAAATGAACAACCCCACAGTATGATCTGTGATGCTCAGGGAAATTTAATAATTGCCGGAAGGTCGAGCTCGACTGATTACCCTAAATTAATCCCACTGATTGGACCCGGTGGAGGATATGATATTGTTGTTACAAAATTAAATGCCAACGGCAATATATTGTTAGGATCAGTTGCTATCGGCGGTTCTGGAGATGATGGAGTAAATATTAGAAAGAAATTCGATTCGCCTGATGGGGCCGAAACCACTCGAAGAAACTATGGTGATGATGCTCGAAGTGAGGTAATACTAGATCGAAATAATAATATTTATGTTGCTTCTTGTACCAAATCTTCCAACTTTCCTATAGCAGGGTCCAATATTCAAACTTCATTTGGTGGGGGAAAACAGGATGGAGTAATTCTTGAATTCAACGCTAATCTTACTACAAAAATATTTAGTACTTTCTTTGGAGGCAATGGTTCGGATGCTTGTTTTGTTTTATCAATCAATCCCCTTACTGGAAATTTATATGTAGCTGGAGGTACTAGTAGTACTGATTTACCGGGCGATAAAACCAATGTTATCAATGCTACTTTTCAAGGAGGTGAAGTGGATGGTTTTGTTACTGAAATAGCTCCCGATGGCTCTTCAATAATCAAAACTTCTTATATGGGTACCAATGGAAACGATCTAGTTTATGGTATTCAGTTTGACAAGTTTGGTTTTCCTTATATCACCGGAACCACTACTGGAAATTGGCCTGTAGTCAATGCTACTTATAGTAACTCAGGTGCAAAACAGTTTATAAGTAAGATGCAACCTAATTTATCTTCTTTTATTTACTCTACTGTTTTTGGAACCAATTCTCCTATACCCAATTTATCTATAACAGCTTTTTTAGTTGATCGATGTCAGAATGTATATGTATCAGGCTGGGGTGGCAAATTCAACCATGATAGAGGCTATCCAAATGCTGGAACCCTTGGCTTGCCTATTACATCTGATGCAATCTCTCCAAAGTCTACCGATGGAAATGATTTCTACTTTTTCGTTCTAGAAAAAAATGCAAACAGTCAACTGTTTGGAAGTTTTTATGGACAAAAAGGGGGTTTCGATGACCACGTAGATGGTGGTACCAGTCGCTTTGATGCCAATGGAATAATATACCAGGCTATTTGTGCTAACTGTAGTGGAAAAAATGATCCATCGGTTGTATTTCCGACAACATCAGGTGTATGGGCTACCAGAAATGGATCTGATAACTGCAATGAAGCGGCTGTTAAAATTGAAATGAATTTTGGCGGGGTGGGGGCTAGTATTAAAACTACTATCAATGGAATAATTGATACCGTTGGTTGTGTTCCTATGACAGTTAAGTTTTCTGACACCCTTGCAAAAGGTAAAATGTATATCTGGGATTATGGAGATCCTTCTAATCCAAAAAAAGATACCACTTATGCCCCTAATAATTTTTCTTCCCATATTTATACTTCCGTTGGAATTTTTCAATCTCGGGTAATATCAGTTGATTCTTCAACCTGTAATATATCAGATACCGCCAATACCATCGTAAGGGTAGGTAATAATTTAATTAAACCAGATTTTATTGCTACTAAAAATGGTGCTTGCCAAAGCAAGACCTTTCTATTTCAAAATACAAGTACGGCAGTATTGCCATCTTATACCAACAATACTTTTTTGTGGGATTTCGGTGACAATACCCCTACCCAAAGGGCAGGCATTGCAGATGTGTTTCATACCTATGCGGCAACTGGAACCTATATTGTTAAGTTATTGACTGATGACAAGAGTTTTTGCAATGCCCCAGCTACCATTTCTAATACCGTTCGACTAGCCGATACTGTGAGGGCTCGTTTTCAATCACCTGATAAAGGTTGCCTTCCTTATTTAGCCCGATTTACCAATACTTCATTGGGTGGTATTGATTTTCTTTGGAATTTTGGTGATGGAACCACATCAACCGATGTAAATCCAATTCATCTTTATGCAGCTTCAGGAACTTATACTGTTACCCTAACAGCCACTGACTTATCTACTTGTAATCGCACTGATAAGTTTACTGCAACAATTGCAGTTTATAATATTCCATTGGCTGGTTTTAGTTTTTCTCCAAATCCTACCAAGCCAAATAGGGCTGTAGATTTTAAAAATCTATCGAGTGGAGCAACTAGTTATTTGTGGATATTTGGAGATGGGCAAACCTCCACGCTTGAAAATCCTTCTCATTTATTTAATGCTACCGGAACTTATAAAACATGTTTGGTAGCAATCAATGAAGCAGGTTGTTCAGATACTACTTGTCTTGATATTGCTGTAATTGTATTGCCAGTATTGGATGTACCCAATGCATTTACTCCAGATAAATTTGGTCCAAATAGTGTAATAAAAGTAGTAGGGTATGGAGTTGCCAAAATGGATTGGAAAATATACAATCGTTGGGGTCAAAATGTGTTCTCTTCTACCAGTCAATCAGTTGGTTGGGATGGAACATTTAAAGGAGTTGGCCAACCCATGGATGTATACTCTTATACATTGGATGTTGAATTTTCAGATAGAAAAAAATTACGAAAAACGGGGGATATATCTTTACTTCGTTAACTTTATTTAGTATAGGTAAGAATTTTAAATGAAAAAAAGCATAAAAATAGTATTCCTTTTGTTGGTTTATTGCCATCTAATGGGAAATACCTATGCCCAAGATCTTCATTTTTCTCAATTTTATAATTCTGTACTTACTACCAATCCCGCCAATACAGGCTTCATACCTGATGCGGATTATAGATTAGGAGCTCATTACCGCAATCAATATTCCTCCCTAATGGCTTCACCCTATAAAACGATTAGTATTTTTGCAGATGCCCAATTGTTGCGCAATCAAATCGAAAATGGTTGGCTTGGAATTGGAGGAGTTATTTTAAGTGATGTTGCGGGAACTGGTGGATTGAAGTCAACCAAAATTTATGGATCCTTGGCTTATCATCAACAATTGGCAAATAGTAGCTTATTGAGTGCAGGCTTCAATATAGGTTGGGCCAACAAGCGCATCGATGCTTCTAAACTTAGCTTTCCAGATCAGTTTGATGGGAAATTTTTTGACAACACCTTGCCCTCTTCAGTAGTTCTTACCAATAGTGCGGTTAGTTACTTAGATGTGCAGGCAGGTTTAAATTATGCCTACTTCCCTACAGAAGAAGTTTATATCAATGGAGGATATTCTATTCATCATTTGAATAGCCCTCAAGAAACTTTTTTCTCTGGATCAGTTGATAGTAGCAGAGTTAAAATGCGACATATTGGATTTCTCAATGCCTTGTTGAAGATTTCGGATCGGCTAATCATCAATCCAAATATGTATTATACCAATCAATCAAAGTCTAGTGAACTCTTGCTGGGTATGAATGCCAATTATAATTTAACTGAATCAGGTGATAAGCAATTGATTCTTGGCCTCTATTATCGTGCAGGCGATGCAGTGATACCAATGGTTGGTTTTGAATTAAATAATATTCGATTTACTTTCAGTTATGATGCCACCACTTCTTCACTAAATAGTTTTAATAACCTGCGAGGAGCAAATGAATTTAGTGTGATCAAAAAGGGTTTTTACAATGAAAACAATAGTGTTACGCATCAGGTTTTTTGTCCTAAATTTTAATTTAATATCTATCTAAAACAAATGAAAAAATTTTTCTTAGTACTAAGTCTGTATTGTTTTGTTATAACATCAAAAGCACAAGACGAAAATTCAGTAGGATTTAAAAAGTCTAATTTATTTACCGGAGGAAATGTTACCGCATCATTTTATACCGGAGGAACCGTGTTGGGCGTAAGCCCGCATTTGGGTTATAGCCTTACTCCATGGCTAGATGCTGCAGCGAGTTTGAATTTTATTTATACTGGCCAGACAGATGTCTATAATAATAAGCTAAGACAAACGAATCTTGGTCCGGGTGCTTTTGTTCGTTTGTTTCCTATTAACTTTTTGTTTACCCAGTTTCAATACGAACATAATTTTCAAACTATAAAAGTGATTCCATCAGGATCAAACTCCTATAAATTAAAAGATGATGTAAATAGTTTATTGGTAGGAGCGGGCTATAGTAGTAGCAGGCAAAAGGGATCTAATTCCTATTATTATTTATCGGTAATGTTTGATGCACTTCAACTTCCAGGTTCTCCTTATGTTGACTCTTACGGTAGGTTAATACCCGTGATTCGTGCGGGGTTTAACATTGCATTGTTTAGGTAAAATAGAGTAAGGCTATTTAGGTATTCTTAAATATTTCAGAAGGATCTGAAGCCACGGTAAAAGCATCCTCCATAGTTGAATACAGAAAGTTTTCTTTTACCATATATTTTATATGAGCCAATAGAGAGTCGTAAAATCCAGCAGTATTTAAAATAAAAATAGGTTTATTGTGAATACTTAGTTGATTCCAAGTTAGCATTTCAAAGAGTTCATCCAATGTGCCAAAGCCACCTGGTAAAATAATTGCTGCATCACTTTTTTCATACATCATTCTTTTTCGAATATGCATATTCTCAACTACTATCAACTCTGATATGCCTTCATGGTGTTGCTCCCATCCCATTAGGGCTTCAGGAATAATTCCAATTACTTGTCCATTTTTTTCCAATACTCCTTTGGATACTGCTCCCATAATTCCTTTTTTTCCACCGCCATAGATTAATACAATCTTATGCTCAGCCAGTAAATTACCCAGCTTACTTGCTTGCTCCACAAATAGGGGGTTATTTCCTGATTTGCTTCCACAAAAAACAGCAATTGATTTAAACTCCATATATCTTTACTTATTATTTACAGGCAAAGGCACGATTTTTTTTTATATTTTCAATGATTTTATTTCAAAATCCATCATTATGTCTCCGGCAATTTTATTCTCTTTTGTTATTGGATATTTTATATTGTTATTATTGGTAGCTTATTTCACTAGCCGTAATGCAAACAATGAATCTTTCTTTATTGGCAATCGCAATAGCAACTGGATACTAGTTGCATTTGGTATGATTGGCACTTCATTGAGTGGTGTCACCTTTGTAAGTGTACCCGGTGCAGTAGGGGATGCTTCGGCAAATGGCTTTAAGGGCTTTGCTTACCTGCAAGTAGCTATCGGTTATTTGATTGGATATATGGTCATTGCATTTGTGTTGTTGCCCTTGTATTATCGATTGAATCTTACTTCTATCTATCATTATCTTTTGCAGCGATTTGGAAAGGTTGCCTACAAAACAGGGGCACTTTTTTTTATTATCAGCCGAACAGTTGGAGCTACTGCAAGACTGTATCTTGTAATCAATGTATTGCAGTTTTTTATTCTTAATCAATTGGGAGTTCCTTTTGTTGTTACCGCAGCAGTAATCTTACTCATGATTCTGTTGTATACCTTTGAAGGAGGTGTTCGAACAATTGTGTATACTGATACCTTACAAACTACCTTGATGATTGCTGGTTTGCTGATTTGTATTTTTTACATTTTGAATAATCTCCATCTTTCTTCCACCGAAGCATTCTCCCAACTTGGAGATAAAGGATATCTAAGTATTTTTAATACTGATATAAATAGCAAAGGGTTTTTTCTAAAGCAAATTATTGGCGGAGCTTTTATCACCATCGCCATGACTGGACTTGATCAAGAAATGATGCAAAAAAATATAAGTGTGAAGCGATTGGTAGACTCGCAAAAAAATGTAATTACACTCGCAGTTATTTTAGTTTCTGTTTTATGCTTATTCCTTTTTTTAGGAGGATTACTTTATTTATATGGAAATGCAAATGGAGGTGTTTACCAAGATGTTTTGGTAAATGGGAAAATGGTAAAACAATTTATTTTAAATGATACCAACGTTATTGGTGATAAGGCATTCCCTTCTATTGTACTTCATTATTTTCCACCTGCTGTAGGTATTATATTTATTATTGCGCTTATATCTGCCTTGTTTCCTAGTGCTGATGGTGCTTTGACGGCTTTGACATCTTCTTTTTGCATTGATATTATTGGACTAAAAAGCCGAGATGATTTGGATGAAAAGCAACAAAAAAAATGGAGACTGTCTGTTCATCTTTGTTTTACAATTTTGTTTTTAATCTGTATTATGGGATTTAAAGTATTGAATGACAATAGTATCATTGATAAAATATTGGACCTTGCTGGTTATACCTATGGCCCATTACTGGGTTTGTTTGCATTGGGTATTTTCACAAAAAGACAACTACCTAATTCTTGGATAGTAACTTTAATATGTTTGATAGCCCCATTACTTTCCTATGTGATCAGTGTAAATGCTAAAAATTGGTTAAATGGTTATCAAATAGGTATTGAGCTTTTAATTATAAATGGCATCCTTACCTTTGTAGGATTATGGTTTATTGGCCATTCAAATAATTTAAAAACAAAGTCTCGATAATTTTTTTATGGAATTAGTACATCCTCTTGTAGAAAAATATGCCCAATTATTTTCTTCACCAGAAGATAATTTGCTTCGTAAGGTGTCGGAAGAAACCATTGAAAATCATGCGCATGCACATATGTTGAGTGGTCATTTGCAAGGGTCTTTTTTAACTACTTTGAGTAAATTACTGCACCCACAGCGAATTTTAGAAATTGGCACTTTTACGGGCTACAGTGCATTGTGCTTAGCGAAAGGGTTAAGTAGAGAAGGCATTTTACATACTATTGAATTAAGAGAAGAAGATGCTGCAGTTGCCAATATTTATTTTCAGCAATCTCCTGATAAAGAAAAAATTGTACTGCACATCGGAAATGCAATGGAAATTATTCCGGTGTTGCAAGAAAGTTGGGACATTGTTTTTATAGATGCTGATAAAACGGGTTATATTGATTATTACGAAATGGTATTTCCTTATTTAAAGCACAATGGATTAATTATTGCTGACAATGTATTGTTTCATGGTCAAGTACTAGAGGAAAATATAACTGGAAAAAATGCAGTGGCGATTCACGCTTTTAATCAGCATATTAAAAAAGACGCGCGAGTAGATCAAACGCTATTAACTGTTCGAGATGGTTTATTGCTGATACGGAAATTGTAAACGAAAAGTTTTTTAAAGTTAGATTTTAATTAGTTTTTTAATATTATTTATAAATGATTCAAAACAGAGTGGTCATAAAAAGTTTTCAACTGATAATTTTTTCTATCGGTTGGATATTTTCTTTAAAAGCGCAGACGATTTCAACTGAACAATACATTGATCAATATAAGGACATTGCTATGTTAGAAATGAAGCGGATGGGGGTGCCCGCAGCCATTACCTTAGCACAAGGTTTGTTAGAATCAGAAAGTGGTAATAGCGATTTAGTGAAAAAATCTAATAATCATTTTGGAATTAAATGCAAGAGCAGTTGGACTGGCGAGGGGGTAACTCATGATGATGATTCATTGGGTGAATGTTTTAGAAAATATGCAACAGCAGAAGAATCTTTTAGAGATCATAGTGATTTTTTGAAAGCCGGCAAACATTATTCTTTTCTATTTGATTTGGATCCTTCAGATTATAAGGGATGGGCTTATGGTTTAAAAAAGGCAGGTTATGCAACCAATCCAAAATACCCAATAATTTTAATAAATTATATTGAGAAATACAATTTGCAAAGATTTAATCTTGTTGGGGCAGAGGGACTTACTAATGTAGATTCGAAAAAATTAAAAGATGATCAATTGTTAGCAGAGCAAAAGACTCCTATTTCAATTCCTAATTTTTCAAATGATCGAATAGCATTGGGAGAAGCAGATATCATTCTTTCAGGTGCCCCTGATGTGATTGGTGTTGTCAATGGATGCAAGTGTATTAAGGCTTTAAAAGGGACTTCATTGTTAGCCATTGCTACCCGTCATAATATTTCTTTGCAGCGACTTTTAATTATCAATGAACTCGACGATGGGTTACTCGACGACGATCAATTGATTTTTTTACAGAAAAAATCTACCAAGGGAAACAAAGATTTTGTTATCGTTGAAAAAAAAGAAACCTATTATTCGATTGCTCAAAATAACGGCATTCAATTAGAAAAGCTTCTCGGGTACAATCATTTGTACGAAGATGACGATGTTCTTTCTGGAACAAAAGTATATTTGAAACCTACTGAACAATTAGATCAAACAAAAATGAATTCAATTAAAAGTTCAGGAACTATTTTTTATACAGTAAAGGCTAAGGATGGATTGTACGGAATTGCACAAAAATACAATGTGAGCGTAGAACAATTAAAATACTGGAATAAGCTTAGCAACGAAAATTTACAAATAGGGCAGCAATTGATAGTGGGTCAGTAATTGGAATGGGATCTTTTTGAAGTGGATTCAATTTTAATAAAAAATAGCAAAGACTCAATTTCCATCTAGAGATTTATAACTTTAAAATATTATTATGTCAAATGTGGTAGTGAACAATAAAACATTTCAACCTTTTATAAGTTCAGAGGCAATCCATCAGCGCATCAAGGAAATGGGTAAGCAAATTGACAATGATTTTGCAGGCAAGCGCCCTTTATTTATTGCTATTTTGAATGGCTCTTTTATGTTCGCTTCAGACCTTTTTAAATCAATATCTATTGAAGCCGAAATATGTTTTATAAAACTTGCTTCTTATAAGGGTACCTCATCAACGGGTAATTTAATTACTTCTATTGGATTGGATGAGTCATTGGTAAATAGGCATGTCGTAATTATTGAAGACATAATTGATACGGGTAATACCCTCCATCAGTTTCTGCCTCAAATACACAATCAACAGCCAGCCTCTCTAAAAATTGCAGCTTTATTGAATAAGCCTACGGCAATGAAATATCCAATTGTGATAGATTATCTAGGCTTTAGTGTGCCAGATAAATTTCTTTTAGGATTTGGATTAGATTTTGACGGACTTGGCAGAAATCTTCCTCAGATTTATCAATTGATGAATGAGTAAAATATTGGTCGACTATTTTGCATTCCTTTTAAATATCAATAGGCCAGCCTTTTTTTGATTAAGCCAATTAAGTAAATATTTCCCTTACTTTATCAAAGAATGATTTATCACCTTTCTCTGGTTTTGGTTGAAAATTTACACTTCCTTGCATGCTTTCCATCATTGATTTTTCTTCAGCAGACAGTTGCTGTGGAGTCCAAATATTAACGTGAATCAATTGATCTCCTTTTTCATAGCTATTAACAGCTGGGAAACCTTTGCCCTTTAATCTAAATATTTTCCCACTTTGAGTGCCTGGTGGTATTTTTATTTTGGCTTTGCCATCAATGGTAGGAACCTCTACATTGGTTCCGAAAACTGCATCTTGAAAAGTAATGTGTAAGTCAAAAGCTACATTCAGTCCATCTCTGTGTAATTCAGCATGTGCTTCTTCTTCAATTAAAATAATAAGATCACCATTGGCGCCGCCTCTCTCACCCGCATTTCCTTTGCCGCTCATGCTAAGCTGCATTCCTTCTTGAACACCAGCCGGTATTTCAATGGTAACCGTTTCTTCTCCATAAACCCTTCCTTCCCCTTTGCAGGCGGTACATTTATTGGCGATGGTACTTCCCTCTCCGTTGCAACTAGAACAAGTAGTTACCGTTTGCATCTGTCCTAAAAAAGTATTTTGTACCTTCCTAACTTGCCCACTCCCACTACAAGTGCTACAGGTTTGTAAACTATTTTTATCTTTCGCCCCACTACCCGAACAGGTTGTACAGCTAACATGTTTTTTTACCTTCACTGTTTTAGAAGCCCCCTTGGCCATTTCTTCGTAATTCAGCTTTATTTTTATTCTTAGATTGGATCCTCTTGTTCCTCTTGATCTTCCGCCGGATGAGCGTCGGCCTCCATTTCCGAAAAAGCTTCCAAATGGACTTTCATCACCAAAAATATCTCCAAACTGGCTGAAAATATCATCCATATTCATATTCCCCCCATTAAAACCACCACCGCCGCCGCCTCTGCCTTGACTAAATGCATTGTGTCCAAAGCGGTCATATTGAGCCCTTTTATCGCTGTCGCTTAATATTTCATACGCTTCCGCGGCCTCTTTAAATTTTTCTTCTGAAGCTTTGTCTCCTGGATTTCTGTCAGGGTGAAATTGCATCGCAACCTTTCGATAGGCTTTCTTAATCTCATCCTGAGTGGATGATTTTGAAACGCCCAATATTTCATAAAAGTCTTTTTTCATAATGTGGATTGGTAATTAGCTAAAGAGCTATATTGAAAATTAAAAGTTTTGATAAATATCTAGTGTTATTTTAAAAATTAAAAATTGATATTTTATTTGCCCACCACCACTTTTGCAAAGCGGATGATTTTATCATTGAGATAATAACCTTTTTGTACCTCATCTACTACCTTATCTACCAATGCTGGATTGGGAGCGGGTATTTCGGTAATCGCCTCATGTTTCTCTACATCAAAATCAGTTTCGATGCTCTCCATCGGCTTAAGTCCTTTTGATTGCATGGTATTTCTAAGTTTGCCAAATACCAACTGAATACCTTCTCTAATTTGTTGAAGATCTTCGCTGCTTTGAATTTGCTTCTCAGCTCTATCGCAATCATCTAAAACATCAAGTAATGAGGTAATTACCTCTTTTCCAGCAGTCTGAATGAGTTCTATCCTTTCTTTGGCATTTCGACGTTTGAAGTTATCAAATTCAGCAAATAAGCGAATGTATTTATCTTTTTGCTCTGCTAGTTCTGCCTGAAGTTTTTCTACTACATTTTCGGATTCCAGATGGTTTAGATCCGTTTTTTCCGCGGCAGGTTCTTCTGTGTTAGCACCTGCTTCATTAAAACCTTTTAATGCATCTACCAATGCCTCCTCATCTGGGGTCATTTTTGTCTTTTCTTCCATAAAAATTGATTAATTCGTTTATTTCAATGCCCTCAATAGAGAGTCAAAATTATCTGCAAATGTACGATTGTCAAACATTTTGCCAAGCCAAGTTTTCAGCCAAAATGACAATTCTTAAAGATATAATTTAATCTGGTTTCAAACTGACGGTCAGCTGCCAGCTTTGGTTATCTTTGTAGGATGAAAAGCCTTTTTCTTAATAAAAATGTTAGTAGTAGGGTAGAAAATGGTCATCCCTGGATTTTCGCCAATGAAATTAATAGGGGAAAGGCCTTGGATGCGGCTGCCAAAGCAGGTGAAATCGTCAATGTTTTTACCCATGATAAAAAGTTTATCGGGAAGGGATATGTAAATCCACAATCTCAAATTATGGTGCGCTTATTGACTCGAGACAAGGATAAAGAAATCAATGATGATTTTTTTTATGATGCCATTCAGAAAGCTTGGGCTTATAGACAAAAACTAGGGTATGTAGAAAATTGTAGATTAATTTTTGGCGAAGCGGATGAACTACCTCAATTGATCATTGATAAATTCAACGATTATTTTGTTATTCAAACCTTGGCATTGGGAATTGATAGCTGGAAACCTTCGATTGTAAAAGCGATAGAGAAAATTTTTTCGCCCAAAGGAATTTATGAAAGAAATGATGTTCCAGTAAGGGAACTCGAAGGTATGGAGCAACAAAAAGGATTTCTTTCTGAACCTTTTGATACCAATATAATCATTCAAGAAAATGGGGTACAATTTCATGTAGATATTGCTGCAGGCCAAAAGACAGGTTACTTTTTAGATCAACAAGACAATAGAAAAGCAATACAACATATCGTGAAAGGAGCAGATGTGTTGGGCGCATTCTGTTATAGTGGTTCCTTTGAAATAAGTGCGGCTGTTTATGGTGCCCATTCAGTTACTGGAATTGATATTTCTCAGACTGCTATTGATATGTGTAACAAAAATGCGCTCCTTAATAAAGTAGAAGGCATCTGTAAATTTGAATGTGTCAATGCATTTGATGTGCTCAAAGAATGGACCAAAGAAGCCAAGCAGTGGGATGTGGTGATGCTCGACCCACCCTCTTTCACAAAAAGTAGGAGTAGTATTGATAAAGCCGTTGCAGGATATAAGGAAATTAATTTAAGAGCAATTAAATTAGTGAAACCAGGTGGGTTTTTGGTAACCTCCAGTTGTACCAACCTGGTAAAACCTGAGTTATTTTTAGATATAATAGCGATGGCTGCAAAGGATGCTAAGAGAAAAATTCGTCAGGTAGTTTTCAATAGCCAATCTGCGGATCATCCTGTAATCAGAGATCAAGAAAATACACATTATCTTAAGTTTTTGATTGTGCAAGTATTGTGATTGTCAATCTAAAAAAATGTACAAAGTAAATTTGAAAAGTAAAAGCTGGAGGTCAGTTAGACGGATGAGATTATTTTACTACTTGAAATTTTCCAGATTCAATTATTTTTCCCTTTTTATCTCGTAGTTGAAAAATATAAATTCCTCGATAAAAAGTATTCAGTGAAAGATTGATTATTTGCGAACCAGGCACTAGCTCCTCCATTTTCTTTCCCATGAAATTAAATAGTATCAACGTGTAAGATTGATCGTATGCTCGTTGAAGTTCAAAATTAATATAAGACGAAGCAGGATTGGGGAAAAACTTTATCAATTTTGCAGATTCATCTGCTGAATTAACAGATTTATTTTGGGCATGAGTAGAGATACTTGTGCCAATAAGCAAAATTAATATGATGAATGAATGTTTCAGAATGGTAAAAGTAATCAATTCTTTGAAAAAAGCAATCGGCAGGATACCAAATTAGGGTCCTGCCGATTGATTGCAAATTTAAATTCTATGAAATAAGGAGACTAAATACTTTGTAAAGTGCTCTGGATAGCAGTAAAATCAGGCAAATCACCTGGAGTAGCACAAACCTCCGTATATTTTACAATTCCTTCTTTGTCAATTACAAATGCGGCTCTTTTACTTACTCCTTGCATTTCAAATGCCGGGAATGTGTCATATAGCACTTCATATGCCTTAGCAGCTTCCTTGTTAAAATCACTTAACAAAGAAAAATTAAGGTTTTGCTCTTGCTTGAACTTGTCTAAAACAAACAAAGAATCTACTGAAATGCCTATAACTTGTGCATTCGTGTCATTGTAAGATGCAATATTGTCCCTAACACTGCACAACTCTTTGGTACATACTCCGGTGAAGGCTAGTGGAAAAAATAGAATTACCAGGTTTTTACCTTTTAATTCACTAAGAGTTACTTTGTTTTTATCACTGTCAAATAATGAAAAATCTGGGGCTGCTTGCCCAATCGCTATTGCCATAATTTAATTTTTAATGATGAGTATTAGATGGTTGATTTTGAATGCAAAGTTAGGGGTTACACAATATTTTTTCTGCAAGTTTATTTTATTATTCAATTAATTTTTCTTTTAACTTTTCAAGTAAATCGTACTAAATTTTTTAATTGCGAAAAGTATATTTTTTTCTCAAAGTAGGTATTAATTAATTGTTACCAATGGCTATTTATTGTTTAATCTGAATCAAAACTTACTTGGATTGATTTGCTTTTTCATTGTGAAGGATGCTATTGTATATTTTGTGAATACTATCCAATTTGGTTATATAGATGCTTCTTCCGTGGGTACCTACCACCAACTCGTTTTCTCTTTGTTGAATTACAAGGTCATGAATAGGTACTCTTGGTAAATTGTTGTCCAGGTTCATAAAACTTTTGCCTAAATCGAAGGAACTGTAAAGGCCATTATCACTCCCAACATAAAGTATATTTTCTAACAAAGGATCTTCTTTTACAACGTTAAGTGGTTCTAATGGTAAATCAGTTCCTAACTGTTTCCAGGTAGTCCCGTAATCTTCACTCATGTATAACCAAGCGGAGAAATTATCGTATCGGTATCCATTTAAGGTTACGAATACTCTTCCTTCTTTATGATTGGATGCAGCCAATTTGCTGACCCATAAATTTTCTGGAAGCCCCTTGTTTACCAAGGTCCAATTATAACCGCCATCTTTACTAACTTGAATATTTCCATCATCAGTACCAACATATAGTAACCCAAACTTTAATGGAGATTCGCAAATGGAGGTGATTGTTCCGTAGGGTACTTTTCCCGTTTTTTTGCCTTTTGTTAAATCATCACTTAAGGTTTCTAAATTTTCTGCTTTGTTTAGGCTGCGATGAAGTTTATTGGAACCGTAGTAAAATATATCTTGGTTGTGTTTACTAAGTAGAATAGGAGTTTGCCAATTGTATCTTAATTTATTTTCTCCCAAATCATGCATAGGATGTATGGGAAAGTATTTTTCATTGTCTAAATTCTTTCGACTGTAGAAGCCAAATTGAAATCCGGAATAGATAGTTCTATTATCTCTTGTATCCACCTGTACTTGCATTCCATCACCCCCACCGATTGATTTCCATTCAAATTCTTCAGGTTCGGGTTCATTGTTTTTCTTCGCAAATGAAAAGCCTAAATTTTCTCCTTCTGTTAATGAGGAGCCTACCCAAGTTCCGTTGTCTTGCAGTCCGCCATAAACATTATAGGGTTTGGCATTATCTGTGGTGATGCCGTAAAATTGTCCAGCAGGTACGCTGGTAACTTTAAACCATTTTTTACCATTGTCGTAGGTGATATTGCATCCTCCGTCATTTCCTGCAATCCAATGGCTGTCCTTGTTTGGATTAATCCAGCAACTATGCCAATCTCCGTGGGTATTGTCTTTATCAACTGCGGCAAAGGTCTTTCCTCCATCATTGCTAACGATAATGCTTGTCCCAAAACTGATTACTTTATTTTCATCAGTAGGGGATACATATATTTTACCAAAGTAGTAACCATAGCTGCTGAATACTTTGATTGGCTTGGTATTCACTTTCTTCCAACTTTTACCAGCATTGTCACTTCTGTAAATTTCACAGCCTATAATTCCATTGTTTTGAAATCCGTCTTCTGCTACTAACCAATCATAAATAGAAGAAGGTTTAAGTTGGCCCGATTCAACAGAAGCTTTAATTTTTTTAGCGTTGTATTTTTCAGGAAATGCTTTGTCTAATAAAAAGCTATCTAGTTTGGTATTGTTGAGGGTTAAAAATTTTTCTTTCGAAATATTTTTGAAATCCTCGGTTGTATATTTAGTAGTATCGATTTTTTTAGTGCTCGTATCAGGCAGAATAGAATTATTATCTACCACAGCATAAAGAATCTGTGGATTTTTTTGAAATACAGCAATACCAATTCTACCTATGCTATCACCGGTAGGAAAGCCGCTTCCTTTCTCAGTCACCAGTTTCCATTGGTTACCGCCATCAGTTGATTTATAAATGCCACTTGTTTTTCCGGTCGGTGAAAAATCCCAAGCTGTTCTGGTTCTATACCAAGTACAGGCGTATAATTCATCGGGGTTTTGTAAGTTAATGTCCATTTCCACTGCCCCTGTATTTTGGTCAATGGCTAGTGTTTGAATCCATGATTTTCCACCATTGGTTGTTTTGTAAATACCTCTCTCTTTATTGGGAGAATACAAATGACCAAGTACAGCTACCCAGGCAATATTTTCATTGCTAGGGTGTAAAATAATTTCACCAATATGGTGACTTTCTGGGAGCCCCAAGTACTGCCAATTTTTTCCATTGTCTACAGATTTAAATATGCCTGTTCCGCTGTAACTACTTCTGCTACTATTTACTTCTCCAGTTCCGATCCATATTATTCTGGATTGGTTAGTACTGTTTGGTTTCCAATTAACTGCAATATCTCCGATTGAGAAGGCGTCTTCTTGTTCGAAAATAGGGACGAAACTCAGTCCATTGTTGGTGGTATGCCACAGTCCACCACTCGCATAAGCTACATAAAATTCAGTTGGATCATTTGGGTTTACTTCAATATCGACTACCCTTCCGTTCATTTGGGTAGGACCTACATTTCTGAAATGAATATTTTTTAACAATGAGTTACTGGCGTCTGTCTTTCTTTTTTGAAGACTGATAAGTCTATCCTTTGCGATCGTTGGCTTTATTTGAGCCATTGTTGTTAAAAAAAAGCTATTCAGTAATAAGATTGTAAAAGAAAAACTAAGTTTGTGGAGGTATTTCATTTAGTAAAATATTTTTATGGAAAATTCGTTACTGAAATTACGTCAATTAATTTTAATTGGAATAGGGCTATTCTTTTTTTTATTGAGCGGAAAAGCCCAGTACAAAAATTACTCCTTATCTGCCATTGGTGATACAATAAATATTATTGATAAAAATGGTTTGAAGCAGGGCAGGTGGGTGACTACAGTGGGAGAAATTAGGGGCGAGCCTGGCTATGATGAAGAGGGGCTTTATAAAGACAATGAAAAAACAGGACCTTGGCGAAAATATACGAGTACAGGTGATATTTTAGCGATTGAAAATTTTCGTTTGGGAGGTAAGGATGGTCGACAGGAATATTTTAATTTTCTTGGTATTTTACAAAGGCAGGAAGAGTGGAAGGGCTATAATCCTGATTTTCTTTTTGATACCATTGCTGTTTATGGCAACGAAAGCAATGAAATCTTATCATATAAAATTGTAAAGGCCTTGCCTTACAGTGTTAAAAATGGGGAATGGAAGTATTTTGATAGTGAAGGAAGAATACTCAAGACAGAAAAATATGATCGGGGAGCTTTAGTAATAGCACCTGATAAAAATACCGCTGTCAAGGAAAATCCTAAAGTAGAAACCCCCGAAAAAGAAAAAGTGAAGACAAA
>Ga0214919_10003217_pt1 | contig 24949 bp, 23 predicted proteins | sample LL1503_MetaG_FD_177994 | JGI IMG/M metagenome (GOLD analysis project Ga0214919, IMG submission 177994) | Freshwater microbial communities from Lake Lanier, Atlanta, Georgia, United States - LL-1503 | ecosystem: Environmental > Aquatic > Freshwater > Lake | place: USA: Georgia | collected... | reverse complement strand
ACGATATCGAGATGCTTCATCATTGCCAAATAGTCAGCCGTACACGTAGGTTTTGATTGGATTGGAATATCTGCGTACTTGGGCAAAACCAAACGCCATTCCAAACAGTTCATTTCCACTTCCAAGTTCACGCGAGCACTCAGCGCCATGGGTGACAGCTTCATGGCGATGTGAATGTTGAAGGTCTGGCTGTCTTCATCCAATTGCTGCCACATGTCTTCGAGTTGAACAGCATCGATGATGTGCCTCCTCCTGGCGGCCAGGTCCAGTTTCATCACCGCCTTAGTGACGTTGTCATCAAAGTCGAGGAACGATGTGAACTCATCCTCGGTAATAGCCAACAGTCGCTTGAAGAGTTGCGCTCGTTCCATTGCTTATCCCCTCAAGCGTGTTGGTATCGGAGCCGTCGGCGATTTGGCTCACTAGATTGAAGCCTCGACCAGTTCTTGGTAATCGCGGGTAAGAATCGAAATTCCGTCATATTCATCCTTGGTTTTTGATGAGTAAAGGGCTGAAGCTGGCCAGGCAGTGCCTGACCAGCATTTGTCGTAAGTCGATCAAGCGAGGGCTTCTTTTTCCGTTGCGTCGGCGTGTGCCGAACCGGTCTCTTCCTGTGCGTGTGGACTTTCGGCGAGTGCGCGCGCCTCTTGAAGCGTGCGCCATCGGTAGCGTTCGTACCAGCGGGTAATCTCTACGTCGGCCTCAGCAAGTGCACCTAGCGCGTACGGATCCGTAATACTGGATATGGCGCTGAGATCTACCTCCAGGATGCTTGGATCGGTCAACCCCATGCTCTGTGCCTTGACGATTTGATCGGTGAGCGTTTCAGCCCAATCACTGCATACATTACGCATCCGGGAGATTCGCCGCCGCCGTTCCAATAGCTCTTGCAACTCCGTCATCGCGGAGTCGGTGAGGTTAAATCCTTCCATCAGCTCTGCCGAATACTTGATCAATGCAAAAAGATCTGAATGGACACCAGCCACCGTGATCAATATGTGACTGCAATTCACGGATCGACTGGACACGTTGACAGAATTTCCACCATGACGCGCTGTGGCAAGTGCATCTTCCAATTGTGTGATCGGGTACATGAAGTTGCCATTTCGGCTGTAGTACTTGCCGTCGGTAATACTCAGCCGCTTTTTGACTTCGCTGAGCTTGGGAAGCTGGGTATCGAACTGCGACGTAAAGAGCACTACGGTGGCCGCGCCAAACGGACCAAGTAGGTTATTCATCATGATTATTCACCTTCGACTTCGGGCGTATCCATCTCGATCACCGCCGTTTCCCGGTACTTCATGGGCTTGGCCAATTGGCGCACCATCTCCTGGCGGAAACCTTCAGGCTGGCTCTCATCCATGGACAACTTGCGCTTGAAATTGCGCAGGCCACGCTCCAGCACATAGGGGTCATTGGGCATGTCCTTGCCGATAAAGCGCAGCAGGTTGTCCTCATAGCTGCGGCCAAGGTCGTTGGCCGTGACCATCTTGTAGTCGTCATCACCCACGTGGTGTGCGACGAACACGCAGAACTCGGAGACCTTGGTGTCATCCGTGTTGGCCGTGTCATGGGCCACCACCGCACCGTCGTACTTGAAGGACTGCTTGGAGGCCTGACCCACCAAGGTGAAATATTCCCGCATGAGCTCCATGCGCTCCTTGCTGTTTTTTTCGCCGCCCTTTTTGGCTAATTGGTTGGCCTCGGTGTCTTGGATCTGTGTCACACCGCCCCGGCGGGTGATGTAGGCAGGAAGCTCCTGGGCTGAGAGGTTTTCCAGACGGGCCACCTCCAATACCTTGGCATAGCGGCTGGCCGCTACCTTATCCTCTCGCACCACAAAGCGGACCACGGCAGCCATGGGCGTGGAATTGCTCTGCAGCTTGATGTCGTGGTTGTCCTTGAGGTCTTTGCGGATGGCCGCCACGATCTTGATGGACTGCTCGTTTTCTTCAATGCGCAGGGCTAGGTTGTAGATCGAGGCCAGTAGCTCGTACAGGGCCTGGTGCCCGCGCAGCACCACCTCTTTTTCGTACTTGACGCCCAGATCAAACAGGTCCGAGCTTTCCTTCAGAAACTTCTCCACCTCCAGCTGCTCGCGGCTCTTGGCCGTGGTGCGCACCGTTTTGGTGCTTTTGCTGCTGGTGACGACAAAGTCGCTGAGGTCAAAGGAGTCCAGGTCGATGGATGGGCCGTCGTCGAGGACGGCGGGCAGGTTGCCGCCATTGGGCAGGGCTGGCTTGGATCCGCGGATGGCACCGTTGGTCATTTGCATGGCTGTTTCCTTCATGGGTTTTTGGGGTTGTAGGCAGCAACATTGCTGCTGAGCGCAAGGCTAAAAGCGAAGCGTGTTAAGCGACACGCCATGGTTTCTTGATTAACATTTTTTGACGTTGGAACTTTTCGTTCAGAAAAATGACTAGGAGACCGGCATGCAGCCCCTTGCCCATGGATCACCCACGCCCGAGCACTTCAGCTCCAGCCTTCATTTTTGGTGGCTGGCCATGTTGCGTTGCAGTAAGGACTACTGGTGGATTTGCAGGCAAGGCGGCAAGTGCGAGGACGCGCGACTGGTCCGAATCTGGGAGCAGTTTGGGGACATACACACCGCTGGCGGCGTTCTACCTTGGTGGCAAACCAGGGGTACAAAGCTATTTGATTCACCACAGGTGGAAATGGAATTTGTAACCCGCCTGATCGGCGAATTAGTTCTCGTAACGGACAAAGACTTAGCGCGGGCCATGCCGGACATGCTTTGCTTGGCTATCCCCAAACAAATGTCATCGCAGGACCTGCTGCTGATCATTGCACATGCCTGGAATTTAGCCCGCGTGCGTGGTGAACACTACAACAAAGGTGCGCCATTCAAGCTCAGTTCGGTCGCCAACAAAAGCGCAGCGCTGGTCATCAGCGCTTACCGATTGAGCCTATTGCAGGTTGCCGTGGACCATGCAGTGCGGGGTGAGGAGATATACCGCTGGCGTAGTTATGAAATGGGATTGAACCTGGGCATTTCGCCCATAAACAAGCCCAGGGCGCGCGACAGCGTGGAACGTGCCAGGGACAAGCAGGCCAATATCCGCACCATGTACAGCCAGCACAAGAAAGCGGCCCAGGATCTAATTGCCAATGTGGAGATCGGCTTGTTCCCCTGCAAGGAGCCCGTGCCCTTTGTGCGCCGGTGGACGGACAGGCAGCAGCGGGATCTAGACAATGCGGTACAAAGCGGCGCTTGGCAAAACGCGCAGTGGCTAGAGAGGGAGCACGCATTCATGCTGCCCAACAGTGAACTGTTACTGGACGGTTTGCAGGGCTTGGGCTCACGAGACCGGACCATGGCGGTGATCAATGACTTCGCCCAGTTGCGTAAGCCATTTTTGGAGCCCAAGCGCAAACGAAAGCCTACAGTTAAGTCAAGGTTGGCTAGGTAATTCACGGGTTTGCCGCATACTTTGGGCAATCCTCATTTTCCGAGGCCTACTGGGTGCAGACCGTATCGAATACGGTTTCGTCGTCGGCTGCTGACTCCACTGAAATCCAGACTTTGGAGTTGATGGTTTTGGAGGAAATTTTCTTACCCGCTGCCATGGGGCCTGCGTAGGTAGTCACTGCCATGACCCGGTAGGTCCCTTTTTCGCAGTCGTACTCAGATTTGGTGAGCACCGACATTTCTCCATTCTTGCCGCGTTGTTTAAGGTCTTGCAGTTCTAGAATTTTTCTTATGTTCCCCTGGGAGTGCATGCTCTGTAGATCGACATAGACCGTGTCGACGTCATTTTCGCCAATGTTGCTCCATTCAGCCCATACAGAACCGCCAAACAACAAGGCAATTACAAGCACGCGTTTTTTCATGAGGATTCGTTCCGAATGACTGAAATTTTGCGATTACGCCCTTACACGATCAAGCACATGCAAGCTCTGACTTAGAGCACGCGCAATTCATGAAATTCGTAGATCGCTGCCTGCGCCTCCGATACTTTTGGGTCGTCGCAAAGAACTGTACGCCCAAGACAAGCCCACGGGTTTAATTACAGGCAAATCAAACTTGCGGTTTGGCGTCTGGCAATCCGTTTAGGTATTTGCGCTATGCCTGTCAGGGCTCTGGCCACCGGTGGCAAAAATGGACATAAATCTGCATGCGAACCACCGGTTTTCGGGGGGATTTGGTATCTTTCAACGGCATTTTTTTGAACAGTTTTTGCAGGTTGATGCAGGCTAAATATTTATATGCGAATGAGCGAACTCACTGGACCCAAGACACCTGAACAACTGCGTATGGACACCCTACGCAGGACCCAAAAGCGTGCGAGCAATGCCGTCAAGATGGAGCGCAATCGTCAGAAGGCTCAAAGTGCGCAAAAGGCTATCCAGCAGCTTCGAGCACCCAAGCCCACCACGCTGGAGCCGATCAAACCCGTTGGCTCGCAATAGCCCGAACTACCTCGCGTTAATCGTCCTGCTCGGCCCACCAAGCCTCGGTGTAAGTTGCCGGTCTGCCCGCAAAATATGCTTTGGCAATAGCTTCCTCTTGAGCAATCCATTGCTGGTGCGCCAGTGCATAGGCGGCTGCGTCCAAGCTCTTGGGTTCATAGCGCCCGTGCTCTTTAACGCTAAGGTGCCAGTAAGGGTTCCCAGTCTCCTGGCGCATACGATGCTCGATTTCCCATTTCAAATCTACCCCTAAGCGGCGCTTGAAGAAGATTGCGTCATGCACATTGGCCAGCGGAACCCGGTCATGTTCGGCTGCCACACGTCGCATGACATCCATGACTTCAGTTTCCCCGTGCTGGTACAGGTAGGCCACTACTTTAGCTTTGGCCGGCCTGCCGCTGGGGGATAGCAGCAAGGACTGCTGGAGCAATGCCGGGTGGCTACGCTGCACCAATTCCACGAGGTAATCATCCAGTGCGCCCTGCTCTTTGATGAATGACACGACGACAGAGTCATTTAGGAAGCGATCTCTGTCTTCGGGGTTTTTAAGAATATCCACCAAAGCCGGGTTAGTCCATTGCCCTGCTTGGTTTTGCCAGCCACGGCTGTGGGCTCGCGCACCAAAGCTGATGGCGGTGAAGGCCTGCTTGAGCAACTTGGTTTGCAGCTCTGCCTGGCTTTTGTCCAGATTGCTGAAGGTGTAAATGCGTACGGTACGGGTGAAGTCCGCCTTGTCCTCCAAGTAGCTCAATGTGGCGGGGAACACCTTGCGCAGTTCCCCATTGATGCCGTAATGCGCCATGAAACTGCGGGCGAATCCCATTTTCCAGGCCACTACGCTGCTGCGGATGTCGTATTCCCAGCAGTTGCCCAGCATGGCCCGGCGCAGTTCCTTGTTGACGCTTTGTACGCTGATGCCTTCGTAGTACATGCGTCCAAAGGCGCTGGGCTGTTTGCGTTGGTAGAACAAGCCCTTGGTCAGGCTTGCCACGGCAAGGATGATCTTGGCCTGGCGCAGGTACAGGGCTTTTCGCCCAGAACTGATCAGGGTGGACTGGGTACTGAGCCACATCATGTAGGCCTTGACCGAGGCAATATCCACCGGCACAAGGTCAAACACAGCATGGGTTTGGGCCTGCGTCCAGTCAAACCGGTAGTCCGGGTACAGCATGTCAAACAAGCGGTAGCTGGCCTGGGTATTGCCATCCAGATACTGGTCAACGTCGCTGTCAGTTTGGGCAGAGCGCAAGGCCTGCTCAATGTTGGCCAGCCCATTGGTCATGGCGACCAAAGGGGTCAGGCGCACCTCGGAAACAAGGCCTGAAAGGTTGGAGCCCAGGGTTACGGACTGGACCAGTTCCAGGTTCTGGGATTTGAGCCAGGCGTGCAGGCGAACCCGGCCGGGCCCAATCTGACCACCCTCTGCGGCCAATTGTTTGAGGGGTAATGAATACAGATTGAGTTTTCTTTGCAGGGGTGTTTGGCCGCGCTGCAGAGCATCAAACAGCATGCGTTCCAGTGCGGCGATGTATTTATCCAGGCAGCGGCGAGCAGCGTCCGGCGGCTTGGGAAAAGCCTTGTGCAGCTTTGGGTAGATCGACTTGTGGGGCGTTATCGTGATCATGGGAGGGTCCTGGGAGCGCTTTTTTGGGGCGGCCTATAAATCCTGTTTTTTCCTTTTATTTAGCTTCTTTCTACAGATTAGCAGCAATAAAAAATGCACACCCTTATAGTAATAAAGGTCAGGTGCACATGGCAATACCCAGGTGGTATGCCAGTGGTCCCGGGGATGCCTTAGGCAGCCAAGTCCTTGTTGTCGGAGTCAGGGCATGCCAGGAGATCGGCGTTGTTTTTGCCCGCGGGCTTCTCCTGAGCCATTAGGAATATCAGGTTCCGGCCCAAAGCTGGCTGTGCGGTCTCCCCATTTGGGCAGCGACAAGTAGAACTTCAAACCAGAACGGATCTCGCTACTTACCGGCTGTAAACAGTCAACCCCCCGACGGTCGCGCGTAAACGCAAAGTCACTTGTTCGTAAAAAGGGCTCTTCAAACGATCAATCTCACCAACGCCATACCCGCAAATACGGCAGTACCCAGAAATATCAGTCACTAGCTTTTGTATTGGTGGTCAAACAGCAAGGAATTGCCTTTACCTTCAGCCTAACGAGCGACGTCGCCGCGATAACAGCGGCCTTCACTGTGCTTGGTCGTTAAATGTTTGTTGGGCGTGTGGAGTCCTGGGGATTTTCCAACGCCAAGCCTATCTGTGTCGTCGCCAGCGCGGCGGCGCACTTTTGGCTCAGTAGTTGAGCGCCGCGCGTCCGCCCTTGGCAGCTTCAATGAGCGCCTTATTGATCAAGCCAGTAGTCACGGTCGCAAAGTAACGCGCACCCCAACTGGCGTAGCGATCTTCGTCCTCAAGCGTCAATGCAAGCACTCCAGGGCACTTGCCCGCTGCCGCCACCTCCTTGAGCGTGCGCTCGATCGCAGCTTGCACCACGGGCTCATGGAATCGGTTCTCAAAGCCCATGCTGTGGGCTAGGTCGTTGGGGCCGACGAAGACCGCATCTATTCCCGGCACGGCGGCAATAGCGGAAGCATTTGCCACGCCTTCGGGTGTTTCTACCATCACCACCAGCGCGACGCCCTCGTTGCTGCGCCGGGTGTGCTCTGTTCCACCAAAGGCGCCGTAGCCTGCGGCGCGTGTTGAAAACGCACTGCCGCGCTGGCCACTTATTCCGTCTGCGCCGGGCGGCAATGGGTACTTGATGCGCTGCACCAGCGCTGCCGCATGGGCGGCGGTGTTGACCATCGGGATCTGCACACCACCGGCACCAATGTCCAGCGTACGAGCAATGTCTTGCTCCAGACAGCGCACCAGTGCGGGGAGGCCGCTGGCACGCGCGGCCCGCAACATGTGCTCGGTGCTTTCAAATCCTGCGCTGCCGTGCTCGTTGTCGATGATGAGGAAATCAAAGCCAGCAAAAGCGCACATCTCCACCAATGCGGGTGAGGGAATGCCATTGAAGATGCCCCGCAGGCGCCGGCCGCTGCGCAGTAGCTCGGGCAGGCGGGTGTCCAGCGGCGTATGCGCGGCGCTCATGCACGGCCCCAGAGTTCATCACTAGCCAGTTGGGCACCTTCGGCCATGCTGGCTAGTTTGGCAAAACAGATCGGAGGGTGGATCGCGCCAAAGCCAGCAAAGGTACCAAAACCACAGTCGGTGGCGGCCATTACGCGCTCGCGGCCGACGATGTTGGCATAGGTCAGCAGGCGCTGCGCCACCAGGCGCGGATGCTCAATAAAGTTGTTGACCGAGTCAAGTACCCCGGGCGCCAACACCTTGTGGTCGGCAATCTTGCCTTCCCGCCCGGCCTTAGCCCAAACCTCCCACTCGTGCGCGTGGCGCGGGTTGGCGCCCTCGAAAAGAACCGTTGCCGGCTTGGCCTGCAGCACTACATCCAGGATCTTCTCCAGTCCGATGTCAAAGTGGTGCGGCCCCTCATAATTACCCCAGCACACATGCATGCGGATACGCTCCGGAGGGATGTTTCGCAACGCATGGTTAAGCGCCTCCACCTGCAGGTAGGCGTTGCGCAAGAACTCGGCGTCGTCCACATCGCGGAATTTGATGTGTCGGCCCATAGCCAGATCGGGGGCATCGATTTGAAGGTCCAGCCCAGCGGCGACGATGGCCTCGTATTCGGTGGCCATGGCCTCAGCTAAGGCCTGCAAATACTGCTCGGTACTCGTGTAATAGCGGTTGGGCTGAAACACCGCAATCACGCCGGGCGAGGCACTGTTCATGAAGGCTCTCACAGGGGGAGTAGCTGCGCTCCCGGCGGCGGTCACTGCCGCCTGCAAGTTGGCAATGTCCTTGTGCAAGCCACGAAGGTCTTTGACCGCAATCGGGCCGGTGCAGATTGGACGCTGGTATTTGGGTGTGGCACCGAGCTTAACTAAGCGCTCCTTGAAATCGGGAAAGTCGTCAAGATCGCGAGGCGTAGCGCGCGGCATTTCGCCCAGCTCAAAGCCAGTCAGGCGGTGCCGGATGTAGGTGGCGTAAGAGATCTTGCTCATTTCGCCATCACTGACCACATCAACCCGGGACGCTGTTTGTCGCTCCACCACATCAGCCACCTCGGCCGCCATGATGGTGTCAAACTCGGTTTCGTTGTAGTTGAGGCCACTGTCTTGGGCAAATAGCTGGGTCACGACGCGCTCCGGCCGAGGCAGGCTGCCGACATGGGTGGTGAGGATGCGTTGTACTGCAGAGTTCATCGCTGAGACCTGTCTGTGAAACGTTTGAGGGCAAGGTAACCATTGGCGTCAATCGCGTCGCCTGCAGCGGCGGCAGCGCTGACCACCGCCGGAGCCCAGTCGATGGTTTTACGGCCATCGCCCGGCGTGATCATCAGAATCACTGCCTCGGTCTCGCCCACGTTGCGATAACGGCGCCAAACATCGGGCGGCATAGCAAAACTGTCCCAGCCTTCAGCGTGACCGTTGGCTACGCAACTGGTAGCACCGCTTTCAATATCCAGGGAGCCTGAAGCCTCATTGGTCACATCAATTGCAACCGCACCCCGGTACACGGTGAGCACCAACTGGCAAGCCAGTCGGTGCAGCGAGAATTGTCCGCCAGCTGGAATCTTGAGCCAATCGATCGAGAAGCCGTGCGCATTACCAATGGGTGCCAAGTGGTCCCGGTCTTGGCTCAGGCCGTAACCGATCACCGGGGCCATCTGGGCGCCGCAACCGGGCAGTGAGGCGTCCAGCAGCGCGCGGCCAGACCACTGCAAGTCGACATGGCGCACCACGCGCTGGCCCATCTGCTCAGGCGTCCAGCGGCGCAGCAGTGCGATTTCCTGGGGCGTCATAGGTTGCAAACGATTCATAGTCTGCTCGTCCCAGACCTGGCCGAGCTGCTCGTCGATGATGCGGTAGTCCTCGGTCAGATGCACGCCCTGCTCCCGGGCCGCTTGCAGGGTTTGCGGTCCCCAGAGGATGCCGCCGGTGTCGTCCTGCCCCAGCGCGGTGAACATGAAGCCCTCGTTGTCGCCCACGTTCTGAAAGCCGCGGTAAATCCAGGTCGGAATGCTGGCGATGTCGCCTGCGCCGATCTCGGCTTTGAGGGGGTCGGGGTTGAAGCCCCAGTGCAAATCCCAGCGGCCTTTCGTGCAGATGAAGACTTCAGCCGTGAAGTGCATATGCGGCGGGTTGGTCTTACCCGGGGGCATGGCCACACCGCCCACTTGAAAACCGTGCTTTTCGCGCAGGCTAACCGGTTGGTTCGGATTTTGCGATACGCCTGGCCCAATCAAGGCGTAGTTCTTCTTTGGCGCGCAATCCGGGATGCGGTAGTCAATGAAGGCCTCGGTGCTGTAGCGCAGGCTGCTAAAAGGAATAAAACGGTCGCGGATTTGAGCTTCGGTCAACATGGGGCTGCCTTGACGGTCTTGGGTACTGGAACGTGGTTATCGCAAGTGATTGGCGAGGTCATAGCGCAAATCTCACTCGATGGAGTCGGCTTGGCTAAGCATCCAGAGCCTGAGCGCTGCGCTCAAATGCGTGGGTGCCTCCAAGGGCACAAAATGTCCAACGCGCGGCAACTCCAGCCAGCGGGCTTCGGGCTGGGCCCGCAGCATCTCGCGCTGCCAGGCAGGCGGGCACAACCGGTCTTGCGCACCACTGACCAGCAACAGCGCACCGGCAAAGCTGCGCAATGTAGCCAAACTGTCGGGCCGGCTGGCGACCCAATCAAGCTCGGCCTTTGTGTCCTGGCGCGACGTGCGCACGGCCATATCGTGCACCAGGGGGGCATGGCAACGCAGCTGCCTGGGATGGTGAAAGTAGGCCGGCTTGGCGCGCTGAGCAACAGCGGCGGGCCCCTCACGCTGCCAGGCTCGCCACTGGGCAGCGCTGCGACGGCGCGCGTGCGTGCTTGCGGGCCGTGCGTTGCTGGCAATAAGCGCCAGGCGCTGGACCCGAAGGGGGGCCCGGCGCAGCAACTCCATCGCCCACAAACCACCCAACGAGAATCCGGCAAGCGAGAAGTGTTCGGGAAGCTGATCCAATAAGCGGTCCAGCCAGGCGCCGGTTCGGTCTAAGGCCTGGTAATTGAGCGCACGGACATCCGCCACGTCCCGAAGGGCGCGCCGTTGGTGTTGAAATATTCGGGCATCACACAAAGTGCCCGGCAGCATCACCAAAGTGGGGCGTGATCTCATACGGCAGACCACCGGCGAGCCTTGTTAAATTCCCGCATGCGCGCTAACACGTCGACGCCAATCTGACGGTACACATGCAGCAAATCCACCAGCACCCAGTTCTCGCGAATCAAGCCGTTTTCACATCGCCAAAAATCTAGGCTGCGCATGGTAATCTGCTGACTGGATGGGGCAATCCCCATCCAGCCATCACCACTGATGGTGGCTTGCATATTAGGCCAGCCGCTCACCGCCACATAGTCGGAGTCTGCAAAGAATTCACCTTTGCCACCCGTCCCTCGCCGGTCAGGCATTGCATTCAGAAAAGGAATTTGATGCCAATGCCGAAAGCCGGTAATGCCGCGTCCTGTTCCAATGCCCGAGGGTCCATACCAGCTCATGCGTGGATGCCAGAAGGACTCGAGTTGCATTGCGGCGACGCCGCCTGTGGCGTGGCGAGACAAACCGTTCAGCATGGATAGCACTAGCTGCAAACTGCGCTCAGAGCACGCCGCATCGTGCGGGCCCGCCACCAAACCGTCTTGCGTGGCCGGCCCTGGTACTTGCCACTCGCGGCCAAGGCTTGGCGCCATCGGCCAGGCACCAGCTTGTAGCATCAGTTCAGGGATGTCCCAAAGGGCCTGCATTTCCATCACCTTACCGTCAACCATGCGATAGAACTCGTGAAAACGCATCGCTACTTGGTGGCCGGTAGGAGGAATGTCTAACCAAGGGTTCACAAAAGTTCCGGTGTAGTAGCCACAACACCCAACCCAGTTATACCCCTGCAGACATGAGCCAGCCATCACGATGGTATCGCGCCGCTCCAAGTCGGGCAAAGCCTGCTGCAGCGGCGCATAGGCCTGGTGGTACAGACCATCCGCGCCATCCAGGTCTTCAAAGGGCGTAGCTAGATGCACCTCGGCGTCAGGCCGGAACACTTGGCCTAGCGTTGCGCGCACCGCCTCAGCTTCATAGTTGTACTGTGCCGCGCGCAGTGGTGCCAAAGCCGCTTTATTACTCGTATGGATGTCATTTATGTTCATACATTTAGCCTTTTACAGCACCTTGGGTTAACCCAGAAACAATTTGGCGCTGGAATACAAGTACCAAAATAATTAGCGGAATCGTAATGCTGACCGCACCGGCCACGCCCTGCATCAAGAACGCATCGCTGCCGGCCGAGATAGCGTTGGCAATCGCCGCCGGCATGGTCATGCGCTCGGCGTTGACCAGCGAGGAACTCAGCAGAAAATCGTTGTAAGCCAGTAAAAAGCTAAACAGGCCGGTGGTGACTACGCCCGGCCACATAACCGGGATGATGACGCGCCGAAAGGCCTGGAAGCGGCTGCAACCATCCACCAGCGCCGCCTCGTCCAACTCCTGCGGAATATTCACAAAAAACGAGCGCAGCATCCAGATCGTGAAGGGCTGATTGATCGCCACCAGGACGAGTATGAGTGTGAAAAACTCGTTGCGAATTCCAAGAGCATCAAAGATTACATAAAACGAGGGTAACAGCGTGGAATGTGGTAGCGAGCGAAATACTAGCGCCGTAAGCAATAGCCAAAAACCGACGGCACCCCGGTAGCGCGATAGCGCGTAACCAGCCAGACAGCCCACCGTGAGTGACACGCTGACCGTACCGAAGGTAACGATGGCAGTGTTAAGAAAATTACGGTAAAAAGCCTTGTCGATCCAAAGGCGGCTGTAGTTCTCAAAGGTCACCGGAGCGAACCACTTGAATGGCACAGAAAACGCGTCTACGTATTGACGCAGCGAGATCACGGCCGTCCAGACGAAGGGCAAGCAAGACAGCAACACCCAACCCAATAGAACAAGGTGCAGCAACAGGCTCCAGACGGGAGAAGATCTTTTCATGGTGTCACCCTCCGCGCCTTTGTTCTTTCCAAGTGCGCATCAGCAGGGGCACCAGCAGCACAGCAATGCCTGCGGTGGTCAACACGGCGGCAGCACTGGCTTTGTAAGGGTTATTTTCCTGAAGCAGGATGTAGTAGGTGAGGAACTGAACGCTTGTGGTGAAGGCGCCCTGCGTAAGTACCACCACCGGCTCAAAAACCCGGTAAGCATCCATCAGGTGAATAAGGGTGACGAAAACAAAGAGAGGCGCCAAGTGCGGCAGGGTCACGTAATACAGGCGCTGCCAAGCGTTGGCGCCATCGATACGGGCAGCCTCGAGGCTGTCCTGAGGTACTGATTGCAAACCAGCGTAAAAGACAATAAAGGCAAAGGGCACGACCTGCCAGATGCCGTAAAGAATAATGAGCAGCCGAGCCGACCAAGCCTGCGCCATCCAAAACAGCGAGATACCAAACTGTGACAAAAAATAGGGCATGAGACCGTTATCGCGAAACAGCCACTTAATTGCCAACGCACCCACCACCGGTGTGATGATGAAAGGCAACAGAGATGCGCTGATGTACATCGGTCGCCAGCGCTGCCCTACTTGGTTAACACCCAATGCCAGCGCGAAGCCCAAAAGCAGCACAAAAGGCGTAGTGACAAAGGTATAGAGCAGGGTAAAGCGCAGCGCGCCCATGAACTCAGTGGAACGCTGCGGCAACGCAGCCGCAGCGGTACCACCGGCATCGGGCGGAGCACTGTTGCCGGCTTGGACGTCGTAGTCGACATCCAAGCCAAGAACCTTGCGGAAGTACTCCAGTCCGACAAAACGGCATACCCTCAAAGCGCGGCCGTCAGGGCCAAGCACGGCGCGTTGCGTCACCACCTCCTTCGTTCCAAACGGGTTGCTTTCGGTAACTGTGACTACCTCCATTTGCAGCGCGCAACTTCGCACTGAAAGGTAAAAGGTAACCACCAGCGGCAGCGCCAACAGCAGCAGCATCAGCGCTGCCGATGGCCCGGCGAATCGAAGAAAGGTGGAAAAGCGCACGCGACAGGTCTTACTTCAGGAACCCTTTTTCAGCGGCAACTCTTGTGTAAGCAACTGCAGCAGCATCAAGAGCGGCTTTTGGGGTCATTGCACCGGTCATTACATCCGGGATCACCTTGCCAATCTCGCCATGGGCCAAACCAAAGTAAGGCTCCGAGGGCCACTGCGGTGCACCGGCCTTGGCGGAAGCTGCCACGCCATTGCCAAAACGTGTGGGTTTGTAGCTGGAACGCACCCAAATAGTCAGGTCATTGCCCTTAGCCGTGGTGTCCTCGTCCAGCGCTTCCATCAGCACCTGGAACACGGTGTTGCGGTCACCAGCAAGGTTTTTGGGCATCACGACACCGTCCCACCAAAGGTGGGTGGCCGACTTTCCGCCAGCCATAGCAGCAGGCGCTGCCGTGAACTCCATCTTACCAACAATTTTGGAGGCGGCGGGGTCATCCATTCGCGATGCACGGCTAGCCCACAAAACGCCCATAGCAGCTTTACCCTGTTGGTACTGATTCATCACATCGTCGGATCCGGACGCTAAGTAGTTGGGCGTCATGTAAGCAGTCATGGCTTTCATAGTTTCCAGCGCTTTGACGCCAGCTTCGCTGTTGAAATCAGGGGCCGCCGAGCCAGCTTTAAAGAACTTCCCACCGTAGCCAGCAAAGATGTTGCTGAACTCAGTGGCGCTGTCCCAGCCTTTGGCAAAGGTCTGGGCGATCGGGAACTCGATGCCCGGTTCTTTTTCTTTGAGGATCTTGGCAGCGACCATCATGTCAGCATACGTGGCAGGTACCTTGATGCCATGCTTGTCAAACAGGTCTTTGCGGTAGAACAGATTTTGGGCGTTTTGCATGAAAGCAATCGCCATCACCTCGCCATTGACCTTAACCAACATGTTGTCTTCAATCTTGTACTTGGCCTTGTACTTGGCGACCAAGTCGGTCATGGATTGCAACTGGCCCGCACTTTGCAGCTGGGTGAAGGTATCCATCGATACTACGGCGGCATCAAACGCCGATTTACCGCTTGAACCGAAGGCCTGCAGGGTTTCGGTTTCGTTTTGCGGCGAAGGCACCATCTTGTATTGCACCTTGAGTCCGCCACGCGTGCAGGACTCCATTTCCTTGGCGATGTGGGTAAGGGCCGGAAAGGTGTTACCGACAATGTTGATCTGTCCCGGCTTGGCGTCGGACAGGTTGTCGCAGCGGGCCATAGAGATACTTGGCAGAGTAGCCAATAAAACCGCTGTTGTGAGCAGAGATCGGCGCAGGATACGATGAGTCATGACATTCTCCAGAAAAACCGGGGGGTTAATTGGCTTGAAGACGCAGCCGGTTCTGCGTCAGGCCATCAAAAATATGACACTGGTTGGCGTTGAAGGCAAAGCCTGTAGGGTCACCAATTCGGGCGCGATAGTTCTTTCCGGCACGCGCCGTAATCACCTGTTCGCCAATTCGGACCATCACCAAGGTTGATTCTCCGGTCAGCTCAAAGCTGAATACCTCAGCAAGGATCTGGGCCTGATCTGGTGCCGTCACCACCATATCTTCCGCACGTACGCCCAGCACAACGTCTGGCCGACTGACCGTACCAAAACCCGTTACCGACACACCGGGTGCCTCAAACACTCCATCGCGCAACGCACCTGTGATCAGGTTCATCGAAGGAGAGCCAATGAAGCCGGCCACAAAAAGATTCGCTGGCTCGTTGTAGATCATCTCGGGCGTACCAATCTGCTGGATTTCTGCTCGACTCATTACTACCACCCGATCGGCCAGCGTCATTGCCTCGATCTGGTCATGCGTGACATAAATGGTGGTCACGCCCAATTCATGGTGTAAGTGCTTAATATGGGAGCGCATCGTGACGCGAAGCTTGGCGTCAAGGTTAGATAGTGGCTCGTCCATCAAAAACACCTTGGGCTGTCGGACGATGGCGCGCGCCAGCGCCACCCGCTGGCGCTGGCCGCCAGAGAGTTCTTTAGGGCGGCGGTCTAGGTAATCAGTCAGCTCCACCTGTGCCGCGGCTTTGAGTACCGCCGGCTTGATTTTTTCAGCCGGCGTACCGCGGATGCGCAACGGAAAGCTGATGTTTTCAAAAACCGTCATGTTCGGGTACAGGCCGTAGCTTTGGAACACCATTGCCACGTCGCGGTCCTTGGGCTCCAATTCGTTGACGCAGCGCTCCCCAATCCAAACCTCACCGGTGCTGGGATCCTCCAGCCCAGCCACCATTCGCATGGTGGTGGTTTTGCCGCAGCCACTGGGACCGAGAAGCACTAAAAATTCACCGTCAGCGATGTCCAGGGACATTTCCTTAACACCCACGGCGTCACCCCAAGTTTTAGAAATATTTTTTAACAGCACGCGCGCCATATTGAAGCCTTAGGCTTTCGGCACCAGGACTTGCATCCAGAGCGCCACGTCATCGATCAAAACCCACTCGCGCAGGACCCGGCCATGCACAAACTCAGCGTGCACAATGCCCATTACTTCCACCTCGCGACCGCTCTCTCTTCCATAGCGAAGAAGTGAGCTATCACGCGGTCTGTGAACTGTTTTTGCTCGAAAGCGCAGGCTCAGCCGATCGTTGCGGTCGCTATTGGCATGGTCTTGTTGCCAGGCTAGGTGCTCCACCGTGAACTGCTGCACCCGCAAGGCACCGAACACGCTGCGCCAGAACCCGTCGATCTCATCGTGGCCGTAGCTGGTGTGTTCCCCCGGGCTGATTTGCTGGGCCGCCTCGTCATAGATGGCCGACACATCGCCATCACCCTGCGCCAGCGCCTTAATGGCTTCGACGTAGGCCTGCGCCTGTGGATGCTGGCTGATGTGCGACACATAGCCTGCCGGCGCGGTCGGCGCTACCGGCTTGTGCCAGCCGCCGCGCTGGTTGAGCCACGCCTGCGCCAGGACCTGCGGCATGCTGCCAATCTGCAGCGCGATGGCGGCCTGATCGCGCACCAGCCACTCATGGATGACGCGGTTGTCCTTGCAGACGCAGTCGGCAACGGTTCGCACGTGGATGCGTGCGCCCGTCGCCGGCCCAAAACTGCCATCACCCGCATGGGTCATGGTCGAGATGATGCGGTGCGAACTCAAGAAACCGCCTTCCTCTTGGCCGGACTGGATCACATCTTCGGCCAGCAGGCGCCGATCCGGGAACATGACCAGGGTGGCCCGGGTGCTGGTGATGACGTCCTCTATAGCCGTGCTGACCGACATCGGCGTTTCAACCACGCAGGGGTCGCTGTAATACTTGTGGATGTCATCGATGCGGCGCCCTTCCCAGATGCGCGCAGTGATGACCCGGATGTAGTGGTCCAGGTTGCTGAACTCCGCGTCAAAACCCTTCATGGCAAACAACTCCTTGGCGCGGACTGTCGCGCCGACTGGCGGATGATCAATTGCCCAGGCACCACCAGGTTACGGCTCGGCGGTGTCTGGGTTTGGCGCAGGTAGCTCTGCAGCAATTCGACCGTGGCTTCCACCATCGGTGCCACAGGTTGCTCGAAAGTAGTCAACTCATACGAGGCCCAGCCAGCTTGCGGCACGTTGTCAAAACCCACCACGGAGACATCCTGCGGCACGGCCAAGCCTAGCTCCTGGCGCAGGGTGTCCAGCACCACGATGGCCATCTGGTCGCCGGCGACAAACACCGCGTCGGGCCGGTCAGCCGCATTAGCAAACAATTCCAGCGCGGCCCGCCGGGCCTGTGTGACATCGTAATTGCCGATGGCGCGCGCATAAATGCGCTGCCCCTGCTTGGCCAAGCCCTCGCGAAAACCACGCTCCCGCTCCAGGTTGGTGGACGAGTCTTCCCGGCCAGCAATGTAGGCAATTCGTTGGTGGCCGCCAGCGATCAAGAAGCGCGCGATGTCACGGCCGCCACCCACGTTGTCCGATCGCACCGAACTGACCGCACCAGCACTGCCCGAGGCCATGACGCGGTTGAACAGCACCACCGGAATGCTGGCATCGGCGCAGCGTTGGGCCAGGGCCGAGGACAGGGTGGTGGCACCCAGCACAATACCGTCCACTTTGTATTGCAGGATTTCTTCCACCAGGTCATCTGAGTTAGCGTTATCACCAATGAAGATCAGCAGGTGGTAGCCGTCCTGCTGCAGCCGCTTGGCAAGCCGCTCCAGCACCGCAGGGTAAAAAAGGTTTTCCAGGGCTGACAGCACGAGACCAATGATGCGCGAACGTCCTGTGATCAGGCTGCGAGCGTGGGCGTTGGGCTGGTAGCCCAGCTTACGTGCGGCCTCCCGCACCTTGTCGCGCATGGCGAGCGATACGCTAGCGCCTGAGGTGAAGCAGCGACTCACTGCCGACTGCGATACACCGGCTAATCGCGCCACATCGAGCGAAGTGGCCTGTGTCTTCATTGAGCCGTCCAACCACCATCAACCATCAGCGCGCTACCAGTAACCATGGCCGAGGCATCACCGGCTAGAAACACCACCGCGCCCATGATGTCCTCTAACTGGCCCAAACGGCCCAGCGCAATGCGGGACTGCACGAACTGCCGAAATTCTAGATCGGCCAATGCCGGGCGAGTCATGGCGGTCTCGATGAAGGTCGGGCAAACGGTGTTGGCGCGGATCTGGTGCGGCCCGAGCTCCCAGGCCAGGGCCCGGGTCATGCCCTCCACCGCATGCTTGGTGGCGCAATACACTGCGCGTTTTGGGCCACCCACGTGGCCCATCTGCGAAGAAATTTGGATCAGCGAGCCGGGCAGGCTCGCGCCGATCAGCCCACGCGCCACTTCGCGGGCCAGGTAAAACGCAGCCTTCAGGTTAAGGTCAACCACGGCGTCAAAGTCGGCGTCCACGGTTTCGGTGATCAGCGCCGGGCGATTGGTGCCGGCACTGTTGACCAGCACCTGAAACGGGCCCACCGCTGCCACGGCTTGGCGGACTGCCAACGAGTTGGTGACGTCGAGCACCATCACTTCGGCCTTGGAACCGTAGGCCGCCATGGCATCGGCGGCAGCCTGCAATTCGTCGCGTGACCGGGCTACCAGAGTAACCAGCGCACCCGCCTGCGCCAGTGCATGGGCCGCCGCCAGGCCGATGCCCCGGCCGGCGCCGGTGACCAGTGCGCGGCGGCCATCCAGCCGGAACGAGGGGGTACGCGGTGCGGTCATGCCGCAGGCTGGGGGCGTGGTGGGACGCGCTCGCCCCGGTCGAAGGCTTCCCAGCCCTGACCCTGAAAGGGGTCGACACCGAGTTGCTGCATCACATGCGGGAAATCCACCATCACCCAGTTGTCCACGATCTTGCCGCCCCGGACCTTCCAGAAGTCCATGTAGCGAATCTCGACCCGTTTGCCAGTCGGCGCAATACCCATGAATTCGCCCGAATGGGTCGCTTCCTGCCGCCCGAAGGCCGCCATCCACTCGCCCTGCGCGATGCGGGCCTCATCAATGCACACCTTGTCGGAAAAGGCCGCCTGAAAGGGTCGCTGCCAGTTGTCCTGAAATTCTCGCAGCCCATTTTTGGTGCCGCAGCCAGCGTTACCCAGCCAGCGAAAATCCGGGGCAAAGAACGCACCGATACCGTCGATAATGTGGTCATTCAATCCGTCCACCATCCCCTCGACCAACTGACGGGTGGATTCAGTTTTGCTCAAATCATTGTGCTTGGTAAGAACAGCTTGTTCTGGTCGTGCGTGTTTCATTCATATTCCTCGGTTTGTTGAGTCATGCAACGTTTGCCGGCACCGGCTGGTACCAGGGCACCTCAGCGCGATCGCCGTAGCGGCGCACCCGCAGGTTGGCCTGCTCGCCATGACCAGCAAAGTTTTCCATATGGCACAGTCGTGAGCAGACCTCGCCAATGCTGGCGCTAGCGGTGTCGGTCAGGACCCTCTGGTAGGTGCAGGTCTTGAGAAACTTGCCCACCCACAGGCCACCGGTGTAGCGCGCATTCTTGTTAGTCGGTAGGGTATGGTTGGTGCCGATCACCTTGTCACCAAAACTCACGTTGGTACGCGGCCCCAAAAACAGCGCGCCGTAATTGGTCATGCCGTTTAGAAAGTAATCCGGGTCGCGCGTCATCACCTGCACGTGCTCGGAGGCAATCTCGTCGGCCTTGGCCAGCATCTCTGCGTCGGTATCGCAAACAATCACCTCACCATAGACCTCCCAGGCTTTGCCGGCAATGCCTGCGGTGGGCAAGATCTTGAGTTGGCGCTCGACCTCGGCCATGGTGTCGCGTGCCAGTTTTTCGGAAGTGGTCAGCAGCACCGCTGGCGAAGTGGGCCCGTGCTCGGCCTGGCCCAGCAGGTCCACCGCGCACATCTCGCCGTCCACAGATTCGTCGGCAATCACTAGGGTTTCGGTCGGACCAGCAAACAGGTCGATGCCAACCCGCCCGTAGAGCTGGCGCTTGGCCTCAGCCACAAACATATTGCCCGGTCCCACCAGCATGTCCACGGCCGCTACCGACTCGGTGCCAATGGCCATGGCTGCTACCGCCTGCACACCGCCCAGCACCAGAATCTGGTCAGCGCCGGCAAAGTGCATGGCGGCGACAATGGCCGGGTGCGGCGCACCCTGGTACGGCGGCGCCGTGGCCACCACACGCGGCACGCCGGCGACCTTGGCGGTCATCACGCTCATGTGGGCCGAGGCAATCAGTGGGTACTTGCCGCCAGGCACGTAGCAGCCGGCCGCGTTGACCGGAATGTGCCGATGCCCCAGGATCACGCCGGGCAGGGTTTCCACCTCGACATCGCGCATGCTGTCGCGCTGGATCTGGGCAAAGTTGCGAATCTGGGTCTGGGCAAAGCGGATGTCTTCAATTTCTCGGGCCGAAAGCTGACCCACCGCCGCCTCGATCTGCCCCTGCGATAAGGCATAGCTGGCTGGGTCCCAGCCGTCGAATTTGTGGCTGTACTCGCGCACGGCGGCGTCACCGCGTTGCTCGATGTCCTTCAGGATGCCGGTCACGGTGGCGCGCACCTGGGCATCGTCATCAGCCCGACCTTGGGCGTCTTTGCCCCGCTTGAGATAACGAATCATGACAACAAAACCTCGGTTAATTTAGTTGAGTAAAATTTTGCATACGTATGCAATGTAGCTGAGTGCAAGCTGCCTGAATATGCGTAGTTTCCCGTAGAGCCGCCGTCAATGGCCACGCTGCGCGAACTGCTGGCGCGCACGCGCCAGCACATCCACGTCAAGCTGCAGCAGGACATTGATCAGGTCGATAGGCACCCAGTTTTCCCGGATCAGCCCCTGCTCGGCGCTGTAAAAATCCATTACCCGCATGGTGATGGCACGGCCGGTAGGCGGCAGGCCCAGCCAGCCACCGCCCTGGTGCATCATGTGGCGACTGGGCCAGCCGCCCGTGGCCGAAAAACGGCCGTCGCCAATACGCACATAGTGGCTGCCACCATGCTGGCCCATGCCGGTCGGCTGTGGCAGCTTGGGGTCGCGGGGGAACGCCGTGCGAAAGGGTAGCTGGTGCACATCGACAAAACCATCAAGTCCGCGCGAGCTGCCGATGCCGCAGGGGCCAAACCACATCATGTGCGGGTGCCAGTAGTTACGCTGCGGCATATCAAGTAGACCCTGACGGCCAAGGCCCAGCGTGTCGTCGTAGGCGCCCAGCGAGCCCTGCATGGCCAGCGTCAGCGCTAGGCTGGCAGCCGATTCGGCCGAGTCCTGCGCCGACAGCACTAGGCCATCGCCTGCCAAGGGTCCTGGCCACATGCCCTCGCAACCCAGGCTAGACGGTAGCGGCAAGACGCACATCTGACGGAGCGCGTCGAGTACGTCAAGCAGCACTGTACTTTCAACAATACGGCCATCGACCATCTGGTGAAACTCACCATACCGCAGGTACATCAGTTGCCCGGTGGCTGGCTGGTCCAGCCAGTCGCGCTGAAACCGCCCGCACAGATGGCCCAATGCGCCTACATAGTCTCGGTTCTCATAACCGCCGCCAATCAGCAGGTTGTCCCGTCGCTCCATATCAGGGAATGCATGCAGCAGCGGCTGCCAGAAAACCCGTGCAATAGACTGGACTCCCCGCGCCTCATTCCAGGGGTGCGATCCGCGCCATTGAGCGGCGGGGTGGTAAAGCCGAGCCAACTCCAGCTCAACTGTGGCAGGTGTGGCTTGGGCTAAGGCGCTCATTGCTCTGTGAACGGCCCGCTTGTTGATGAGATTCTGCTCTGCGGTGATCACAGTTTATGGTTCCTATGAAAAGGTGCTAAAGCAGTTTATGGTGATTACACGCGATCACAAACATCCTAGATTTTTTGCATACGAATGCATTCTATGCCCTCAAAGAGCGGCGAAACTTCGAGAACTTGAGCTGTGCGTCTCTTTTGTAAACCGAGGGTTATCGCAAATCAGCGGATGAAAGGCTACGCTACTCGGCCATGAGAACCCAAAGCGCGGGCTACGATATTTACCGCCGATATGCGACTTGTTTTGTAGCTTCATTGGCGGTACTGACAAATGAAGTTCCTCCCGATCTCGCCGAGCTATCAGTTCTCTAACAATGGGCTCATTGGCCAAAAAGACTTCTAGAAGGGTTTCGCGCAAACGCAAAGTTACTTGCTCGTAAAAAAAGCTCTTCGAATGATCAATCCCACCAACCCAATACCGGCAAATGCGGCACCACCTAGAAATGTTGTGGCCGCGCCATGACTGTCCCATAGCCAACCTGCCACGCCGCTGGAAAAGAGCATGGCCAGCCCGCTGACGAGGTTGAAAAACCCAAAGGCTGTACCGCGCAAGTCGGCCGGAGCAGTGTCGGCGACCATGGTCGCCAGCAATCCTTGAGTCATGCCCATGTGAATACCCCACAACGCGACGCCAGCTAGCATCGTTATCCAATCGTCACCGCTGGCCAGCACCAAGTCGGCGGCAATTAGAACGATCAATCCTGCAGCCAATAGCGTGGAATGACTCATTCGGTCCGATAGCTTGCCAAAGGGATAGGCTGATACCGCGTAAACCAGATTCATCGCCACCATCACCAAGGGTACCAATGCCATGGCCACACCACTTTGCTGGGCGCACAGAACAAGAAACGCCTCGCTAAAACGTGCCAATGTGAATGCGGCGCCAACGATCACTACCCACCAGTAGGATCTGCCAAGGCGTTTGAGGTTCTCGCGCCGAATCGGGTTCGTTCGCCGTTCATCGACAGGCTGTTCAGGCTCGCGCACGCCGAACAGCAGCAGTGCCACTGCCAGAAGCCCTGGCACAACAGCTACCCAGAAGATTGAGCGAAAGTCGTTGGACCACAGCAGCATCAAACCCACAGCAATCAGCGGTCCCGTGAACGCCCCAACGGTATCCAATGACTGGCGTAACCCAAACGCAGCGCCTCGGATATGGCCAGGGGTGATGTCGGCGACCAGGGCGTCGCGTGGCGCTCCCCTAATCCCCTTGCCTAACCGGTCTATCAACCGGGCCGCGATGACGATGCCGGTTCCTGTTGCTATGGCAAAGAGCGGCTTGGTCAATGCTCCCAGGGCATAGCCAAATACGGCTAAGCCTTTGCGCTTACCCAGGTAATCGCTCAATGCGCCGGAGAACACCTTAACCACCAGCGCCGTTGACTCTGCCAAGCCCTCGATAATTCCAATCGTGAACGCGCTGGTCCCAAGCACCGTGACCATGAACATGGGCAACAAGCTATGAACCATCTCCGAGGAAATATCCATCAGCATGCTCACAAAGCCCAAGACCCAGACGCCCGAGGGTATTTGCCGCAATACGGATTTGGATTCTTCTTGTGACATAAATCTGGAGATCGTCATTCTCCCACCCTGAGATAGCATTACCAGTGCGATTTACTTGGGTGTCAATTTCGAATTAGTGCTGTGGATCACCGTAGAGCCAAACTATGTTCACCAATCGCCGGGGTTCTCCATGGTACGCAGTTGGCCCTGGGTTGACGGCATGGAAACCGTCACAAGTCAGATCCGAGTCCGTCGACATCATCGATGGCCCAACGCAGTGCACGGTGAAGCCGTAGGTCGGCGTTACATAAAAATGCACATCCGTTTAGTGAAAACTCAAAAGGCAGATGGGAGAACCCAGGTGGCATGCCAGTGGTCCTGGGGATGCCGTAGGCAGCCAAGTCCTTGTTCTCGGCGATCACGGCGTTCTGGACAGGAGCCAACCGATTGGTAAATACCGGTCAGATCGACTTTGGCTAAACTGACAGCGATCACTGGACATCAGCGGCTGGCTTTTTCAGTAAAAACTTTCTATGACATCGCCAATCAGCTCTTTCAACCTCAATACTCGCCCCAGATAGCCCATGTGCGCCCACTACGAAGGGGTCGTCGACCCGCTGGCTATCGCCGAGCATTTCAAAGCCTCTGCCCTACTCGACAGCAGTAAGCATGACCTCTGGCCTGGATACTTGGGCGCGTTCATCCGCAAACACCCGCACGCTGACTCTGGAGACGACGCCATTTCTGAGCGTGAGGCAGTGCCGGGCATCTTCGGCCTGCTACCCCACTGGGCCACCGACGCCAAACTGGCACGATCAACCTACAACGCCCGCTCCGAGACGGTGGCTGCCAAGCCCAGCTTTCGCGATGCGTGGAAGAAGTCACGCCACTGCATCATCCCGGCGGTGGGGATTTATGAGCCAGATTGGCGATCGGGTAAAGCCATCTCCACCCGTATCGCACGGGCTGACGGACATCCTATGGGAATCGCCGGACTGTGGGACGCACGGAAGCAAATCGACGGCACATGGCTGCACAGCTACACCATGCTAACGATCAATGCGGATTCGCACGAGCTGATGAAGTCCTTTCACAAACCCACCGATGAGAAGCGCATGGTTGTGATCCTGCCGGAAGCTGCCTACGGTGACTGGCTGACAGCCACGCCGGAGCGCAGCCAGGAATTCCTCCGTCCATTCCCGGCGGATCGGCTGGTTGCATCGGCTGCATAGTGAATTACCTATGTGAGCTCAACGACATAGAGTCCAACCACGAAAAGTTTCTGAAGAAAACGGTGGTCTATTCGAAAAGCTTAGCGCGATTGTTTTAATCAGGAACATCTGGCAGTTTTAAGGATGCCTTTCTATTGCTGAGCATGCCCAACCCGCACCAGATCACCCAGGGCCGTAATGGCCTCGACAAAATCGGTGATGACCCGAACGCCTGCGGGCGCTCTTCTGACCTTCGCCAAACCGGCCCCTCCCGCCCACAGCAACATGTTTGGTGGTAGCAGACGCCGCAAATGCGCCAGCGTTGGCACGACATCACGCGGGGGATACGAGAAACTAAATGTCAGCGCGACTACATCGGCTTTGCACTCTACGGCTGCCAGCTTCAAACTGTTCAAGGGAATATCGGTTCCAACGTTCACGATGTAAGCCCCCGCTTCTGCCATCACAGCCTCGACCATCAGTA
>Ga0214919_10003216_pt1 | contig 24956 bp, 22 predicted proteins | sample LL1503_MetaG_FD_177994 | JGI IMG/M metagenome (GOLD analysis project Ga0214919, IMG submission 177994) | Freshwater microbial communities from Lake Lanier, Atlanta, Georgia, United States - LL-1503 | ecosystem: Environmental > Aquatic > Freshwater > Lake | place: USA: Georgia | collected... | reverse complement strand
GTGAGCAATTGCAATCTTTTCTAATCCATCAACTACAATTCTTTGTAATCTTTCAATTGTTTTTGCAAATCTCATATCCATTGCTGCTAATGTAGCTTTAGAGTTTCCATCTTCTAAATAACCCAAATGTTGTTTAGGTATCTTTAATGCGGCAAACATCTTATTCTTTAAGTAATCGATATCTTCCATTGGTGCATACTCTAAACCATCTAAGTTTGTGATTTCAGTACCACTATCATTACCTCTAACCGGTAAATAGAAATCTTCCATTAAGTTTTGAACATTATACTTTAAGTTATACTCACCAGTATCCGCGTTCACATATGGAGTTTTTTTTGATTTGTTTATAATTCTTTGAATGTATTGGTCTACTTCATTTGGAGCAATACCACCTACATCAATTTTGAATATTCTTTTTTGTGGAGCTCTTACAATTCTATGGATAATCATCGCATCTTCCATCAATGATAATTGTTTCCATAATCTTCTAGCACCTTCTAAGATTGATTTTCCGTAAGGTAAGAAGTTTGTATCTGATAATAAACGGAAATGTGCAATCTCATAGTTTTCGTATTCTGTTTTTTGTCCTGCTACGAATAATGATTTAGTTGCTAACGGAGTGTGAACAAACTTTACAGCTTGCCAATTGTTTGGGTCAAATCCTTCTACTCTCGTAATTTCATATGCCGATAATGGTTGAACCCCCACTATACCTAAGTTTTCTGCAATTTCTAAATGTAAAAAGAAATCACCATACTTAACCATATTTCTAACCCAAGGCCATAAATTAAATTCTACATTTACAACATCATAAAATAAGTTAGTTAAGATATCTTTAATATGGTCATTATTGGTTTTAATTTCAACCATTCTACCATACTCATTTCTACTTGTTGATTCATCTGCATATATGTCTAATGCCGATGTGATGATTGGATCCTGATCCATTGAATCATAATCTCTAAATAACTCTTGTCTTATTTGTTGATAAGCCAAATAGTTTTCAAATGTATTATTCATTGCTGATGAATGCAATCTCATATACCTATCTCTAAGATTGGTAGCTATTGCCTGTGTTTCATCATAATCAATTACCTTTAACTTTCCACCTTGGTTTCTTACGATAACCGCTGTTGAAAATAATTTCTTTAACCTGCCGTAAAATGAAGTATCTGCCATATTATTTTATATTACCATTTTCTACAAGACCAATAGTTTGCTTTGGTTCTTGGTCCTGGATTAGTATCACAATGCATTCTTGCTCTAAATGATTTTCTTCTCTCAGGATTATTTTTTTTAATCACCATTCCCTTTTGTCCAAAGTTAACTTTAATAACTTTTCCAGCTGGGTTTTTTACATACACTTTAAACTTTTTAACATCCCCTTGCATTGGTTTGCCTAGTTTAACACTTTTACCTTGATATTCTGCTTCATTTAAAGATTCATTGTATGCATCTTTTTCTTTCATTTTTGTTTTTAAGAAAGAAATAAAATCATTTAACTCATCTTCATATTCACTATCAACATCGTATTCATCTACATCATCATCTTCTACATCTTCTTTTATCTTACCAAATGCTCTAGCAAATGGATTAGAATAAACTTTACCTAATTCTACTTTTTGACCATCGGCCATAGTGTGACTTGATTTACTTAAAGATACACCATAAAATTCATATAAAAAACTTTTCTTCATATTATTTTCCTATCTATACAATATATAAATATTATATTATTTAATAAGCCACCTTAAATCTTCAAAATCATCTTTACCTGTATTCATTCTATACGGGTCTTCTCTTAAATCTTTTTGTGTATAAATTGGATTGTATTCAGTTTTAACAAATCCATTTAATGCACTTTGTGCTAATGAACCTCTTTCGTTTCTTAATCTCAATGCGGTATCTCTAACCCATAACCCAATACCTAATGCCATTGTTAAGTCATCGTTATAACCTCTCGCTGCTTCTGCTCTACCATTGTTCCATATGAAAGTAAATAACTCATCTATTTGTCTCTTAGAGTGTATAATAACCGATTTATCTTTCATATATTGGTCAATCTTAGAAACAATCATAGGTCTTGTCTTAGATGAAATTGTAAAACCAGGAATCATTTGTTTTTGTTCTCTATAATATTTGTTAGTCCATTGTGTATTAACATCTACATATTGAACATCTTTATGGCTCCAAAATAAATTTTTATAATCTCTATCTAATATTTGTTGTATTGTTGCCCATCCGATATTTGCATTATCTACAATTAGTAATGCATCGTTGTAATCCGTTGCTATACTGATTAACATATTACCAAAATCAGTAGGTTCTACTTTACCTTTATACTCAGCAACTTGCTCCATTGATTCAATATCTATGATGTGGAATGCTGAATAATCATTGCCATCACCTCTACTTACATCGGCAGTTACTACATATGAACGATTATAATCTGGTTTTTTCCATAACCATATATTACTATCAAACCCGGTCTTTTCAATTGGGTCACATACGTTGTTTTCACTATACCATATTAAAAGGTCACCATCAATTACGTTATCACCGGATGAAATGAAATCACAATCACACTCTTGTGCTGCTTGTTTTTCACCTAATTGTTGCGTTTGCTCATCTCTCCAATCTTGTTCTCTATCAGGATGAACCGTCCAGTGAAGTTTGATAGGATTGAATAAATTTTCACCATTTTCTGAACTAACCCACATTCTATGAAACCAATTTCCCACACCATTAGGAGTAGATAAGGCAATACAATCACCACCGGTAGCCAAAGTCAATTGAGTACCAGTCCATATTTCATCAATATAATCAATAAAGGCTGCTTCATCAAATACTAAAAGGGATAGGGCTTCAGAACGACCAGAGTCAGGTTTTGAAGATACTGCTTTTACTTGTGAACCATTTTTTAATCTAAGGGAGAGTTTGTTATCCTCTGATTCAGATACTCTTAACCATACCGGTAGTAACTGATTCATTGTTCTAACTTTTAATACTAAGTTCTTTGCTACATCTTGTTTGTTCGCAATAATAAGAACGTTGAAATCCTCATTGAATATCATTTTCCATAGTGCATAACCTGCAACTAATGTTGATATACCTAATTGACGTGATTTAAGAACAATGTTGTATCTATGTTCTTTAAAATTCGTTAAGGTATCTTCCTGAAATGGATATAATTCAAATGGTATTTTTCCTCTAATTGGATGCTGAATTTTACAATATTTTTTCATAAAGTATACCGGGTCACCGGCACACTTTTGATATTGTTCCTTAATTACATCCTTTAGGGATTTTTGAGGAGTATTCATTATTTTCTCAATCTAATCTTCCAATATACACCACCACCGATATAAGGTGCTAATTTACCACTTGTTCCATCGGTTGTTCTATTTGCAACACCAATTCCCAAATGATATATTTTATCTGCTTTTGTATTAATTAAAACACCGAATCCTAAATGAGATACAACATCTGCTTTATTAAATCCACCTTCTAAACCATAATACATTTTAGTTTTAGGTAATTCTTTTACAATTGTAGTATTAGTAATTACTTTTTCTTTAACATTAGCAACAAACTTTCTACCTTCAATTTTATTTTTAGTAATTGTATCTGTTAAAAATACAAATCCTAAATTATCTGGTAAATGTAATGTATCGTTGTAAATGTTTTTTGCAAAATAATCTCTTAAAATTAAATTGGTATCTACTACCGATGGAATAATCACTTCTTTAATTGTTTCATGTACAATATCTTCACCTTTTTTCCATCTCGTACTTATTTTAGGAATTTCAATTGTATCATGTATTTCTTTGATAACTTCGTATGGTTTTCCTGCAACCATAATAGTTTTGCCAATATTAATTTTACCACCTCTTAGTTGATAGAAAAATAAAGCTATTAAAGCTATCAATACTATGTTTTTAATCGTTGAAAATTTCATTATATTTCTCCTTTATTATTTCCCAATCCTCATCTATTGCGGTTTGGAATGTTATTATTAATTCGTTTAGACCAGCTATATCTGAATCTAAATCTCTTTTTACTTTTTCAATATCACCATCGATACTCCACTTTTCAATACTACCATCTTCATTTACAATTGTAGGAACTGTGTCTGCATCTTTTCTAGCTTGTTCAAATCTTGCCAAGTCATCTTTTATTGTTCCTAATGCCTGTGAGTTCATTTTCCAATATTCATAGTTCTGATAAATACCTTCTGCTCTAAGTTTAGCTTCTCTATCTACTAAACAATTAATACAATATCCACTTTGTTTAATAAAGCGTAAGTTTGCTCCTTTTGGATTAAATGTTTTACACTCTTTAGATTTACAAGTAGTTAATATATCTAAATATGCTCTTGCTTCATCGTATTGAGTAACTGCCATTTTAAATCCTTCATGTTGCTCCCACTCTTTACCATTTGCATCAAACCATCTATCACCTACTTCTTTCTTTTCTTTTACCTTATCCCAACCCACCGTTGCGTTTCCACTTTCTCTACCATGCATCACATCTAAAATCTTTTTTCTACTAGGATGCATCCATGTCTTCTTATCCTTATTACCTTTGCTCTTAATTAACATAAATTGTAACTTTATATATAAGTATATATTTTTATCGGCTAAACTTAAAAATTCCTAAAATTTGGTTCAAAGGTGCGAATGCTCCTGTTAATTTATAAGCATTTCCTTTGTAACTAAATACGATTCCTTCACTCGGTACAATTTTGTCAAATCCACCAATTGAATTTAATCTACTCAATTCTTTTTCTAATTTTTTTATTTGAGTTATAGTTCCACCATTCATAATTTGACTAGCAGTAGATTCTAATTCAGCTCTCATTGATTGTAATGCTTTATCAGGTTGTGCCGTTAATACTGAACCCATAAATGAAAGGACTTCTGCACCAACACCTAAGAAAATATCTTCAAACTTTCTAAGATTACCACTCATAATAGTAGTTTTAGGTCCTTTGTCAATTCCTTCTGCCCATTCTCTCGCTTTATCATCTTTAATATCACCTATTCTCATACTCTTATTATCGAATGCCCATCTTTTAACTAAACCTGCTTTTTCTAATGCTGATATTTTCTTTTTTGAATTATCTACAAAGTTTTCCCACCAAGCTTGATGATAATCTGCTACACCATCTTTATCTGTTAATCCGAATTCAGATTGTAGTTTTGAAATCATTCCTTTAAACTTACCTTTTTGAGAACTTAATTCTTTTGTTTTAGGTAATTTAACAATTGGAGGGCCTTGTATTGTGTATTTAGATTGAACATGTGCATTGATTTGTTTTAACATTCCACCTAATACACTCTCTGCTCCATCTATTTTACCAATTGGATTACCTGCTTCATTGTATTCAACTGCATTATGAAAAACTAATAGTGCTTGATTGTAAGGAATAACATTAACCGATGTAGGCCATATTACTTCTAAATTTACAAACACCTTACCTTCTTTAAATATTTTATCTTTTTGTGCTTTTGATAATCCTCTAATTGCATTTTCTAAATCTTTCATTGCGAAATTGTATGCATCAGTTAATCCACCTCTGCCACCAAATTTAGTTGATACACCATTGATATCCATTGCATTTGCTCCTGCATTTGCTAAGTGTCCTTTGTTTCTCGCTGATATCAATCTACCATTCTTCCAACTTATTGCTAATGCTTGCCCATCAGTCTTTTCTCTAACCACACCCAAGTTACCATCTAATGCATTATTTACAATTGCTTTCAAATCACCAAATGATAAATTCATTCTAACATCAAATGGATGATTCATATGTCCATACGCACCACCTTCACTTATAATACCTTCTTCTACTTTTCTGAATGTTGTTGCTTGTTTACCATTGATTGTTGGCATTCCATGTTGGTCTTTACCTATATCTTTAATGGTTACTCTTTTGTTTTTGAATTTACCCATTAGAACATCATCACCTTTATCCACATTTACATTGATATCTTCATCTATTTCTATTCCCGCTTCTTTCTCTACATCAGTAATTTCTTTGTAACCCATATTACGGAGTTCTTTAGCAATATCATTTATAGATGCATTATATTTACCAACCGCTGCCATTGCTATTTTCTTACGAATAGTAAAGTTTCCTTTTTTATATTTTTCAATTACATTCTTAAAATGAATATCGTTTGTACTCATTTCAGTAATTACTTCTGCCATAGTATTTGTATCACCATCTACTTTACCATCTTCTGAATCTTTCATATAATCTTGTACTGTACTTTCCCAAACATCTAATGGAATTTTACCATCTTTCATTTGTTGTGCAAAGTATAAACCAAACCATTCTACAAATTTATCATTATCACCATCTATTTCTGCACTAGCATTTTGAGCTACTTTACCAACACCATTTGTTATAATATCATCTGCAATATGTGCTGCTAAATGTTTTCCCAAATGTTGCATTAATGCTTTACTATGTTTGTCTTTATTATCTATTGATTTAATTGAACTAATAGATAATACTTGTGCCATTTTTTTAATAGCATCCTTTCCTTTATCACCCACAGGCTTGCCATCAAACAAAGAAGCCAATCCTTCACCTGCAAATTGATAAGTATATCCTAAATGTTCCATTTCTTGTTTTACCGATGGAACTAAATTTTGCATTGTGTTGTTAAGTGTTTTACCAATATAACTTCTCAATGGTGAATTTGCCTTATGTTGACCTGTTTTGAATACCTGCTTAGCTTCGTTAGGCATTTTACTAATATTATTCTTAATAGTTGATACCGTTACTTTAGGATTTTGATTTGTAGTTGTATTAACTTTTCCATCACCACTATCACTTGCATCTGTTGTTCCTTTTGTCGGTTGCATTCCATTAGGAGTTTCTTTATTTGCATCTGCTGTTTTTGCTTGCACCCCAATATCTTGTGCGAATTGATTTGATTCTCGTACTAATTGTTCAATCGGCATATCAATTACTCTAACATTCATCATTGCTTCTCTACCACTCATTATTTCATGTGAGGTTACAGCTGCCCATCTATGATGACCATCTAATACATATCCATCTGAACTTATATAAATTGGTGCAGTTATTCCTGGATTGTTGGGGTCTGCATCTAATGCCTTACTCATACCTGCTACCTTTGAACCTACTAATTCTGTTTGAGTTGCTTTTAGTTGGTCTGCTGGAACTTGTGTTGGGTCTGATACTTTAATACCTTTATCTTCCAACATTTTTTTAAACATTGCCTCGGTATCTACTTCTCCATCTTTATCTTTTGGTAAACCATCTGCAATTGAACCTGGTTGTGGTTTTCCTTTGAATTGAGGCATTTGCTCTCTTGGAATACCTTTGTTACCACCACAATATAAGTTTGTACCTGGAATCGTTATATCACATAAATTAAAGTTAGGTGCTTTTTCACCATTTGCTTTAGCTTCTGCTGATTTTTTAGCTAAGTCATCAATTTTCATAGATACTTCTCTACGTTGCTTAACTGATACCTTTCCTATATCCGATTTATCACTTACGTTAAAATTAGGAATATCTTTTTTTACTTTATCTACCGAAACGGTTTGTTGTGGTTGAGATTGTTGTGGTTTTTCTTGAGCTTGTGCCGGATTAGTTGATGGTTTCTCTAATGGTTTTTGAGTTTTGTTTGTACTATTTGTACCATTTTGATTATTTGCACCAGGTGTTGGTTTTGCTCCAACTCTATTATTTGTACCGGTCATTGGTCCGCCGGCGTTTCTATTTTGTGGTTGTTGTGGTTTTGCAGCCGGTCTTTGCTGTTGGTTTGGTTGTGGTTTTGCTCCACTTTTACCAACGATTGCCATTGCTGCTCTATAAGCAGGATGATTCTTATCGTAGTTTAATGCTGAACGAACTTTTACTTTCTCTCCTGTTTCAGGATTATCTACTAATTGATCTAACGTTTTTTCATCATATCCACTACCTGCTGCACTTGCTTCGTTTAACGACTTAATTAACTTAGTGTAAATTGCTTTATCAAATTTACCAAAAAACTTTTCAAATTCTTTTTGTTTTCTTTCACCACCCATTCTATTATTACGCAACATATTTCTAACATCCGTTGCACCAAATGAATTAGATGGTAACTCTGAATAAACATACGCATTTACTGCATATCCTTTTAAGTTTTTATCGTTTGTATATGGTTTGAAATATGAACCACCTAATCGTGCATCATCTTTTTCACCAACTGCTACAATTAATGCAGTAGTCACATCATCATATCCTCTCAATATTTCTACTGGTGTATATGGCTTTTTTACTTTTACAAATTTTGAAGATGGTATTCCAAATAATTTAGTAGCTATTTCTTTCTTATCATTAAATGACAATGGGGATTTATCACTATCTTGTACATCGGATGTTGCAATATAAACATTTTTAGAGCCAAACTTGGCTACTAATGCATCATAAACTTTTTTATGACCTTTGTGAAATGGTTGAAAACGCCCACCATACACTACAATTTTGTCGGTAACTGCCTGTTTTAAAACCGCTTCAACAATAAAATTAGCTAATTCCATAAGTATAAATATATACTAAATATTGTTATAGATAAATGGGTCTCTCTTTCTTAGTTCTTTTATTTTCTTTTTGAACTCTCTTTTTAATTTCCAAGTTTTGTATAAACTTTTCAATTTTTTAAATAATGTTATCATTTTTATGTATTTTTAATTCTTTAAATATATCTGAGTACCTATAATTATTATGTTTTATTTTTTCAATTAAGTATTTTTCAACTTGATTGTTCTTGCCAATATCAATCATTAGTTGATGATTATGTTTTAAAATATGAAAATTATCTTTTATTATATCATCTATTTCATATATGCTTAATTTGTTCAATCTATGGATTTCATTTACTATTACATCCATTCTATCATCATTATCTTCAATTGTATCATATGTTTCATCTATTAGAAAATCAAATGTTTTAAATCCAATTTCTTTTAAATATTTTAACATATGTGGTCTACCAATTACAATAAATGGATGATATTGAAATATTGGTTTCCATATTTTTTCTGATATAAAATCATTATCAATATAAAATGAAGTTTCCGTTACCAAACTAATATAACTTTCTAAAAATAAATTTTCATTTTCATGATGATAACCATTTGTATTTGCTATATCATCCCTATCTGCAATTGATTTAGCCGGCAATGCTTCAAATTTTTCTTTTAAATCCAAATGTTTTTTATAGAAATTAGATAATTCATTTGTTACTAATGTTTTATCAAATGATATAATAGAATCGTATTGTATTTTATTAAAAATTTCAGATAGTAGTTTTACTCTATGTAAATCTAATCGCCTATTTAAACATAAAAACTTAAATGGTTTTTGTAATATATAATGTGTATTATATAAATTTTTATTAATATGTTTATTAAAAAAATGTTTTGAAGATGCGGTTAAATAAAATGAATAGTTAATTACTGATGGATATTCTATTATATTAAATCTTTCTTTAAACGAAAGTAATTTTTGTTCTAAGTTATAATCATTTAAAATTAAAATTACATTTTCAAATTTAATCCCTGTGTTTTTAATTCCTAAATACATTCCTTTTAATAACCAATCACCTACCCATCCTTCATGTGAATAATTTATAACAATTTTACCTTTGTTCTGATTTACTTTTTTTATTATATTAGATGGTATTAAATCAAAGAAATTACAAAAATCATCTATTGCTTCTATATTTAACGAATACATCAAATGACCCCATGGTTCTATTGGATATACCCAATTTTCAGATTCAATATCATCGGTAACTTCTAATTGAATTTCTTTTATACCAAGATTGCTAATCCAACTACTATGTTGATTTCCAAATTTATTTTCTAATTCAAATGAATCAATTAGTCTATCAGTTACAAATATGTGACTTAATATTTCTGGTTTTATACAATTTGGAATTGGTTTATTAAATTTCCATTTATCATATAATAAAACAATATTATCCATTAATTTCTTTTAAAATATAATCACTAATACTATTTGCAATTATTTTATGACACTCTAATGAAGCATGGTCATCAGGTACTTTATTATCATTTATTCTTAAATCAGATGTGCTAATCATTAATTGTGGGTCTGATTTCATTAAATCTGCTAATGAATTATATTCTATTCCATTATTATACATTTTAATAAAAATTTTATTAAAAAATTCATCTTCAATTAAGAATGGTACATATTCATTTTGCCAAGTTAAAATTCTACATTTTATACCAGCTGCTTCATATTTTATGAATAATTCTTTAATCAGATTTAAATTTTGTTTTATAAAAAAATGTTCCATATCTTCCCAATTTGTAAAATTATCAGAATAGAATTTAAATAATTTTTCATATGTATCTGATTGTATTTTTCCATCAAACATATTAATATTATTTTGCTGTAAATTATGTCTATCTCTAACCCCAGCTACATTTAATTCCATTTTTTCATCATTTATATAAACTTGATAATTTCTAAATGGGTCAGTAAGTTGTAGTATTACATATCCAATTTCGTCGGCTGAATAATGCTGGTCTGCAAACTTTTTATAATGTTTTTTAGATAAGGCGTTTGTATCTGTTTGGTTTTCTAAATCTATTATATATTCTAACCATGTAATAGAACCATCATCTGAACCACCATTATCTATTTTATTAACTTCCCATGTTCCTAATTTATCTGCAACTAATCTACTAAAACGATTTGCACTCATAAATTTATACATAGCCTGTGTAATATTATGGGAATCGGTTGTATTATTTGCTATTGCATTTTTAATATCAATAAATGGTGTATAAAAATATAACCCACTTCCCCAAGTATGAGAACACCCTGTAAATGCAATTCCTTTATTAAGCATAGTATAACTCCGGATATTCTACTAAACAATGAATACCACCTTCTTTTGTTGCATATTTGTAAGCTAATTCAATATCCGCTGGTGTTTTTAAATCGTGAAATTCTATATTTTTACAAAGAGATTTAAATTCTTCAAAATAATTTCCTTTATGTTGATGGCCTGGATCTATTGGTTTATCAGAACCTTTACCCAATCTGATAATTAAGTTTGGTTTCCATTTACCTTGACTCATTATACCAATTTTATCAACATGGTTTATTAATTGATTTGATGCACATATAATGAAATCCCACCTAGGGTAAAATGTAATAACTCGTTTACCCGCCATAGCAAGTCCCAAGCTCATTCCCATTTGCGATTCTTCCATTACAGGAACTTCAATCATTTTTTCTTTTGGTACAAATCCTAAAGTTGTACTCATAGGATTACCTTGATAAACTATTTGTTGACCAATAAAAACAGAATCTTCTAATTCTGCTAAATTTTTCATTGCTTCCGTTAACGCATCTTTGTACGGGGTGTATTCTGGGGTTGCCATATAACTTGTTTTTCTATTTCTTCTATTTTATTAATAATTGACTGTGCCTGTATTTTATGTGCTGCCAATGATGTATGTCCATTTACTACTTTTTTTCCAATAGTTGTAAAATATGGGTCATCTGAAATACTCATTCCTACGGGTCTATCTTTTCTACTTTGTAAATCCCATATTGAACTAAATATATTTCCATTCACATTATATTCTATAAATCTATCTTCTAAAAATGAATTATTTTTAATATATGGTATTAATTCGTTTTGCCATGTATGTATTAAACATTTTTTTACACCTTTTGATTCATAGTATCTAAATTTTTCTTCAACCATTTTTGCAAATCTATCTAAAAAAATGTGCATAAATTTCTTTATATCACCCCCATACATTTCATCTAAATATTTATCAAATTCAGTAGTTTTTACTGATTCTCTAGAGTGTATATTACATTTTTTTGTAACCCCATTGTATGTAAATTCAATATCTGCTCTAAACATATCAGTAAGTTGAACTACTACATAATCAAAATCTTCCAATTCCATTCTAAACATTCTATGTCTAACAGGACTAGTATTTGCTGGTACATAATTGAGTTGCCATTGTGTATTTAATGTATCTAAGAAAATAAAAATTTGAGTATTATCACCACCATTACTATCTCTGCAATATTCAAATGTTTCAAAATGTGTAGCAACTTGTCTTGCAAATCTTTTTGATTTAATAAATTCTACATGAGCAGGGGTATAATCTTCTTTATAATGTTGAGTTGCTTTCCAATTAACATTAGGTAGGCTAGAGTAGTATTGTAACCCCTCTCCCCAAGTAAATGAATCACCTGCAAATAGAATTCCTTTCATTAGTTTTGAAATTCGTCTTTATGTTCTAAATACCATTCGTATGCATTAGCCAATCCATCTTCTAATGATGTAGTCGCTTGCCATCCTAATTTATCATAAATCTTAAATGAATCAATCTTACGAGTTGGAATCATTGATGGTTTACCTTTAATGAATTCAGTTGGTGCATCAAAGTTTGCAATTCGTTTCATTGCTTCTAATACTTCCAATACTGAATAAACTCTATTAGAACCAATGTTATACACTTGATAATCTTCTGTTTCTTTTTCCATTACTAATTGTAGTGCTTGGACAAAATCCTCAATGTATAATAAATCTCTTAATTCACTTCCATCACCCCATACAGGAATTGGATTCATTTGGTCTGCTACTTTTCTGATTGTTGCAGGAGTAACGTGGCACTTATTGAAATCGTATTTATCATGTGGTCCAAATAAGTTTGCAGGTCTAATAACCGTGCACTTCATTTTAACCGGTAAATATTTTGCATATAATTCACATTGAACTTCTGCATATCTTTTCATCCAACCCACAGGGAAGTATACCGGATATGGTTCATCAAATAGGAAATCGGTCTCCACTACCGGCTTATCTCCTTTTGGTGGATAAACTGTATTAGATGATAAGAAGATGTAATGTTGTATTTTATTTCTCCAACTAGCATCAATTAAGAAATTATTCATTGCTACGTTTGGTGTAACATGTGCCAATGGGTCAACTACTGTATCTACTGCGTTTGAAGTAGATGCTGCTGCGTGATATACTACATCAATTCCTTTGGTTGCATCTAAACACCCGTCGTATGTTTTTAAATCAAAGTGAACATACTCTACACCTTCGATTGGTGTTCGTACTCCTCTTTTGTGTAAATTAACTCTAATGTTTGTGTAACCTTCTTTGTGTAATCGGTTTGTTAAATTTTGACCTACTAAGCCAGAACCACCTGTTATTAGGATTTTTGAATCTTTGTTTATCATATTATTATTTTGCGTTCATTATAAAACTTATTAATGCTTTTCTTTCAAAATTTGGATTTACAATCGGTTTTACTTCATGTTGTAAATTTGCCTTAGTAAAATCTAATATAGCAAAGTTACCAAATTCTGGTGTAATTTCCAATTTATTTCCATCTAAATCTGTAATTATCAATTCTCCACCATCTCCTTTTTTCCAATCTTTGTTTAAATATAATAATAATACACACACTCGTCTCATATCATTATCTTCACCATCTTTGTGATTTTTAATAAAACAATCTTTATTATATAAAGTTAAATTAAAAGAAGGTTGACTATATTTATATTTGTTTGTAGAAAATATTTCTTGTAATTTTGAATAACAATAATTAGATATTAAAGCACAATCCTGATTTTCTTTATACAAATGTTGAAACCAAATTTGTGCTAAATCTTTGTGTTTTGCAACAATTGTTTCTTTATAATTATTTTGTGTTTCTAAATCAGTAGGTGGTACTAATCTTACGTTATATACTTCTTTTAACGAATATACAATTTGGTATTCAAATTCTTTATAATCTATAATTTTAGTTAAATATTGATTAAGTAGTAATTCGTATGATTTACCAAAAAACTCTAAACCCAAACCAGTATAATATCCTTTACCTGTATATAACATTTATTTATTTTTTAGTACAACGAAATTTAAATATGCAAACCTATTAAACTCATTCATTACTTTATGTACCGAATGTACTGGCATACTTTTTGTAAAATCTAATACACCATAGTTTCCTAATATTGGATATACAATATCAATATGTTCTTCTTTATTTTTTAATACCAATTCACCACCATCACCTACATTATATTCACTTAATGGAGTTAAATATATTAAACAGGCACATAGCCTATCATTTACATATCCATCATTATGCATTGTAATAAAATCACTATCAGTATACCAAGTTATTTGTCCTACACTTTGTATATTGGTTGCAGTAATATTTAATTCATAATGTTTATTTATAATACCCGCACATACTTTGTCCATTATAGGATAAAATACTTTATTAAAATAATCGTTTCCCAATCCAATTCTTTCTGCTAATTCACTACACCTTTGATGTACCATTTTATTTTGTTGGTGGGCGTGGTATCGTATATCATTACTTTCATCAACAAACTCTTTTATTTCTTTAAAAGTTTCTTCATCATAATATCCACTATCTATGTGTTTTGGGTGTGGGTTCATAGATGAATACAAATAAGTAACTAAATCTTTATTATCTTTATATTGTATTAATACATTATAAAAAGATTTAATTGTTTCAGTTTCACTTTCATTTAAAAAATCCCATATCGTTCCAATTGCGTATTCTTTTTCTTGAATTTGTAACATTATATTAAATTTTTTGGTTTTTTATTTAAAAGATTTGCTTCTTCTATTGCAATTTGTTCAGCTAAATCAAATCTAATTTTATCTAATCTTTTTCTATCTTCTGAAATTTCATATTCTAAGTGTAATTCTTTTTCTTTTTTTATATTAGAATATGCATTATCAATATCAATATAAATTTGTTTTCTTATGTTATCTAATCTTTTCCTATCCTTATCCAATTGTTTTTCTATTAAAAAAAACTCTTTTTTTATTTTTTCAATTTCTAAATGTTTAGCATCTGTTAATTCTTTATTTAATTTTTCCAACTCTTTACCAATATTTCCTCTTGCTTCATTTATCCTATTTCGTTCTATTACTATATTTTCTTTTTCATGTTCAATATCTTTCCATTCATAATATATTTTACTACGCTCAAGCATAATCTTTTCTCTTTCATCTGAAATTATTTGCTTTTGCTTTTCTAAATACTCCATTTCTTTATTTAATTCTTTTTCGGATATAACTTTCATACTATAATTATTACTTTATATAATTTTTGATTTTTTATAACTATTTAATATGGCAGTTTCTATTGCAATTTCCTCAGCAATCTCAGCTCTAATTTTATCTAATCTATTTCTATCCTCAGTTAGTTGTGATTCTAATTCATTTTCTTTTTGTTTTCTAATAGAAACTATGTGATTTTCTAATTCAATTTCTAATTCTTGTTTTATTATATAATTTGCATTATTAATTTCATTGTATATTTCTTCTCTTACTTTATCTAAACGTTTCCTATCAATTTCTAATTGTTCTTCTAATTCTGATTCTTTTTCTTTTTTAATTAATTGGTTTGTTTTTTCTAAATCTAATTGTAAATCAAGTCTTATATTATCAAATATTTTTCTTGTTTTTGATAATTCTAATTCTAACATTATTTCATTTTTTTTTATAGTTCTTTTATTTTTATCTGAAATTTCTTTTTCTAATTTTGTTTTTATTTTTTCAAACTTATCCCTATCTTCGGTTAATTGTATATCAAATTGTTGTTCTTGTTTTTTTCGTTGTTCACCAATTTCAGTTGCCCAAAAATCTTCTTTTGCTTTTTTATTTAATTCATGTCTTTTATTCATTTCATTAATTAACATATCATTTGCTTCATTTAGATTTTCTCTTATTTTTTTATATTCTTCATCTAATTCTTGCAAGTCTCGCCATTCATAGTATAACCTACTACGTTCAATCATTAATTTCTCTCGTTCATCTGAAATTATTTGCTTTTGTTTTTCTAAATATAATTGTTCTTTATCTAGTTCTATTTGAGATATAACTTTCATATGTCAATTTTAAAGCTTCATTGAATCCTAATACCGGTAATAATCCTATTTCTTTTTGTAGTGTTGTGTCCATTTGTCTACGAAGGTCACCATTTGGTTTTGTAGTATCCCATTTTATATCTATATTTTTACCACTAATTTTAATAAGTTGTTGAATCATTGATTTAATAGTAATTTCTTCACCTGCACCAAAGTTAATAGTAGTATGTATTTGTTTTTCATACAAAGATAATATTGCGTTTGCAACATCACCTGCATATACAAAATCTCTAATTGGTGTTCCATCTCCCCATGCTTCAATTTCATTTTCAGCTTCAAACACTTTCTTACATTGAGTTGCAATTACTGTTCCTGTTCCATCAAAGTTATCATATTCACCAAAGATATTTGCTGGTCTTATGATTGCCCAATTTGCATAATTGTATTGAACTTTATATGCTTCTAATAAAACTTCACCCATTCTCTTACTCCAACTTGGAAACCAATCTGCTTCGGATGGTAATGTTTTCCATACACTATCTTCTACAAATGTTTCTGCCGGTGCATATACTCCAACTGAACTAACAAATACTAACCAAATGTTATTCTTTGCACATTGATTTATAATCTCTGTATTAATTTTAAATGATGGGTAAAGGAAATCTACGGGATTGTTTTTTGCTCTTAGTGGTGAACCTTTAATACCGAAACAATTGAATACTACATCAGGTGTTTCATAAAAGAAAAGATTTTTAACATTATCTTCTATTGTTAAATCCATTTCATAAAATGTAAATTTTTCAGATATTGGTAAATTTTTCGAATGTCTCATATCAACACCAACTACTTCATATCCACTCGCTAAACATTTTTTTACTAAATGTATACCAACTAATCCACTGCAACCTGTTACTAAAACTTTTTTCATATTTTTATTTTATTAATTTTGAATATACGTTATATAATTCCTCATCTTTTTGAAATGATAATAATAGTTTTTGATTTGCTTCTATTTTATCCATATCAAATTCCGGTAATTCACCATTTTCATCTATATATTTTAATAATTTTCTAATTTCCTCAAATGTTTTTATCAAACGTAACCAAGGAAATTCTTCGTTATTCAAGTATTCATAATTTATAAATGGTGGAATATAAAATCCCATATCTTCTAATATTTTATTTGTATATCTTGGACCAATTACTATAAATGGATGACAATTTGCAATAGGTCTAATTACTTTTTCTGAAATCATAATATCTTTTTCAAAGAATTTAGTTTCGGTAACAATAGATAATAAAGATTCTGCATATAAAAATGAATCATTGTTCCAATTATGTAAAAGATTTTCTACATATCCCGGATCTGTTTTTTTAATATCTACCGAAATTTCACCTGGTTTTGGATTAGCTATATAATCATTTCTATATTCTTGCAATTCGTTTATTCCCATTGTATTATATCCTAATACATGTTCGTCCGGAAATTCTAAAAATGAAATATAATTATTATCTATTATATTTTCTTTTTTACAAAAATTATAAAACCAAAATCTATGGTCTCTTTTTGCATTTCTATTAAAAGATAATATTGTTTTTAATTTAGGAGTATTTTCGTATTGTTCTCTCTTACATACACTAAAAATACTATCATTCATTTTAAAATTATTATCTAAATCATATGTTAAAAATGAAAAGAAAATATGATTACCATTTGCAAAGTTATTTATATTGTAACAAGGTGTTATAGTATAAATGTTTTCAGAATGTTTTGATGTATTAATCCAATTATAGAATTTTTTATAATAACCTGATTCATGAAAGCTGATAAATAATATTTTAATACCCTTTTCTAAAATAGTAGTATAATGTGCTAAGTATTCTTGCAAATCTTCCATATGAACTTTTGGAGTAACTAAATAGAAATTTTCATCTGCTCCTTCTAATATTGGTTGGTCAGAAAATACTATTTTTAAATCTTTATGTTCAAATGCTTTTGCGTATTTTTTAGTTCCCCAATGACTTCTTAAAAAGATTTCATTGTAACTCGATTGTATTTCACTATCTCTAAGAATATCTAAAATTTGAATATAATTGTTTTTAACCGGATTATCTGCAGACACGTTATAATTAAAATTAAATACACCATTTGGTAACGGAATTAAATCTTCTCCCGTCCAATTTTCCATATAAAAATTTATCAATTTCATTTGCTAAAAATAGAAGAATATAATTTTTTTACCGATTGTTCACCTGAATATGTTTTACATAAATTTGAATTATGGATAACTTCTTCTTTTGAATCCATAAATATCTTATGTAATTTTTTCTTATCGTTTAGTTCCGTAGTTAATTTAACAACTGCTTTCATTCTATCACTATGATTAAAAATTTTATCATAACTTTCATCAAAATATTTATCAAATGTTTTAAATCCTTTTTCTTTTAACATTTCTAAATATAACGGTCCGGCTAATGCAATAAATGGATGAAAATATCTTAGTGCCTTTACTCCTTTTTCAGAAACTTGACATGCAGTAAATGATGATTCAGTTAATAGTGTCATATATGTTCTTAAAAAAGAAGGGTCAAACGATGGGTTTACCCAATCAATCCAACCATAGTGAACTCTACGTCCATTTGCATAATATGTACTATCTTCAAACGTATCAATGTTATCAATTTTAACAACACCAATATCTTTTATTTTTTGCATCCATTCCATATTATCAGTAAATTCTTTTAATTTAGTGAATGCGGGAAAGCCTCTATATCCATCTGTTCCCCACTCTATTTCTCTATCGTATGGAAATATCATTGAATATAAACAATCTTTTAATACATCATTTTTTTCTAATTGTGATAAATACCAAAATCTATGGTCTTTAAATACTGAACGATTAAACATTAAAAAATTCTTTTCTCGTTCTCCTTCGTAATCTAATACATTACCATCATATGGATTATTTGAATAGGCACTACACGCCGTTGAAAATAAATAATCAACAAAATAACAATTCATTTTTGTTGTAATGTTATTTTTCATGCAATACAATTCATGTTGCAGATTTACATTTGAATCTGCATTTGAATAATGAATATCTTCTGGACTTATACCAAATTCTTTACATGAGTTATATAATTTTTCAAAAAAAGATTCGTAATGAACACCACCTTCGTGAAATGTAGAAATTATTAATTTTAAATCACCTAATTGAATTGCTCTTAATATTTCAGGATTTAAATTTAATAAATGTTTACCGGAAGCTTTGTATTCAACAATATCTTTAACTGTTATAGATGGTGATTGAAATAAAAAATCTTCGTTTCCAAATAAATTAATTGGATAATAATTTCGTTCTCCACTTTTTATTTTATTAAATGGTAATACATTCAATTCATATGCATTATTTTCATATTCAAATGTGTATGTATTTTCATCTAATTTAGTAAAGCTTTCTAAAATATTTTCTCTAATAGTTCTTGTATAAAAAATATTAAAAAGAATATCTTTATGTTCCGATGATAGATTAATTACGTTATGATGGTCAGTAAATCCTCTACCAAAAAATTCTGATGTGGATATACCACGTAATTCTATTTGTTGTAATGTACTATGATAAGCGGCTTCTGTTAATCCGTTTGGAAATATAATACCGTCTTTTTCATATTCATATATAAAGTTAATTTTTTCCATTAAAATATAACCCATTTACCTGTTCCATAATGCGGCCATTGTTTTTCATATGAATACCAAATAACTTTTTCCGATGGGATATCTCGTTTTTCTCCGTTCCAAGTTGCTTCGGTTGGTGTGTTTGTTGATACACCATTATCTTCTACTACAAATATAATTGGTAAATCATATCTAACTGCATATTTGTGCATTTCATAGAAACCACCGGTCTCAAATGCCATATCACCTATGAAACAAAATACTTTATCATCTTTACCGTCTCTCTTATTTGCCATTGCTACACCCGTTGCTATTGGTATGATTGCACCTACAATTGCTGATGCATAAAATCGTTGTTCCTCACTAACAATTGTGATACTTCTACCAGCTAAGATTTCTTCTTCTAACCACTTAGGGTCAACACCTTTGATTAGTGCGTGATAATGAGAACGCCAGGTTGAGAATACCCAATCTGTATCTTTAATTCTTTTACCAATTTCAATTAGTTGTTCTTCGTTACCACCACTAAGATGCACAGGTCCTTTAATCTTACCTGCTTCCCAATGGTCTGCAATCATTCTTTCGTATGCAATTAATTCATCTTTTGTAAATCTAGCATCAGATACTATTGGATGTTTGTCTAAGTATGTCATTATCTATCTCTTTTTTGTAATATTGGGTTTGTTGTTGGCCATTCCATTTGATATTCCGGGTCATTCCATTTTACTACACCTTGTTCATCTGCATCCACGTAACCATCTTTATAAAATAAGTTATAGTGAAACATACAATCGGTCAATGCGTAGTGTCCATTTGCAAATCCTGGTGGAACTAATATTTGTTGTCTATTATGTTCTGAAAGTATAAAAGATTCCCATTCACCAAAGGTAGGACTATTTTTTCGCATATCCAAAACAATTAGGTAAATATCCCCAACTGCAGCTTGTACTAACTTCCAAGTCTTATTATCGTAATGCAATCCTCTTAACACACCTTTGTATGATTTTGAGAATCTACCATGTATTTCATGACCTTCACCTATCCTTATCATTACAGGATGTTCTTTTGAATGAAAGGTTGTAAATATTTCACCTCTATATTCTCTATAAATTGAAGGTGTAAAGATTGGAACTTCCATTCCAAATTTTTTTGATGGAGCTACTTTGAACTCATCCCATTTATTATTCATATAACTTTATTTTTCTACATTTAAATATTGAATAATTTCATTTTCCAATTCATCCGTAACAACACCTTCTTCTAACGCTCTTTTTTCATAATCTTTTTTATATAAATTGTTTTCATCTCCCCTCACTTTTTTGATTTCAATTTCATAATCTACCTTAGTTGCTCTAACTCTCTCAAACCAATCTTCTAATTCAGGAAAGGTTTCTATAAAGTTCTTATTACGTCTAACATCATATTGTTGATAAAAGGATTTAAAATCTCTTTGTCTACTTCTTAAATCAGATGCAAATCTGTGTCCCTGTGATACCTCTCTTAAATATTCACATAATCTATATATTTGATTTGCTAACCCCCATAGGTCAGTGTCATTATAATATGAAGGTTTACTCTTAATAAAGTTTTCAACCCAATTTTGGATGTGTTCTGCTCTTTCTAAACGTATTTCTTCTGGTAATGTATTAACCGATTGAAATGAGGGGAAACGTAAAATATTAAGAGTCATTAATACCGATGTTTTATCTATATATTTTTCTCTTAATTTATTCATTTCATCTAAGAAATCTGTAATACTAAAAATACATAATGCATTAATTGTCATCATTACATTGAATGTTCGTATGTTACCATCTCTAATCATTCTCTCTGCATTTTCTCTCCACACTTCCCACTTTAAACCATCTCTAATATATTCTGCATGCTCACCAAAACTTTCATTTGAGGTATAAATGTCTATTGATTTAAAATTATGTGTTGCTTTGATTAATTTATCTACTAATTCTTTTTTTTGACCTAAATTTGAATTAACTGCAAAATGAACATCACAATTTGGATTCTTTTCCCACCAATCCATTAACTTCCAAAAATCTTTACTCATTGTAGGTTCACCACCCGTCACTCTCAACTCTCTTAATGAATGTTGTAACTCACCTTCCCACCATTTCCAAAATGCTTCAATATATGGGTTATCTTTGTTATCTTTACCATATATCATTGCATCATCTCCAGCGTGGTGAAATGCTCCTGCACCATCGGTATTAAGATTTTGGTAAGCACCATTTGTTTTAATATCGGTTTGCCATGTTGTACTGAATGATGCATTGCAGTATGAGCATGCAAAGTTACAATTTGCATCAAAACTGATTTCTAATGTTTTTAAATCAACATCTTTCTTATATCCGAATTGTTCTTTTGCTTCTATTAATTCTTCATCGGTATAGATTACTGATTTGTAAACTCTATCACTTACTTTATCTGGTCCTAAGTCTTCAATCTTCCAACAATACTCACATTCGTTTGGTCTAATACCTTCCATCATTTCTTTACGAACTAATTTCTTATAATGCGTGTTATGTAATGCTTTGTAAGATTTAGATAATTCTTCTAATGGAATTTTATGTGCGGGTGGATGATGACAAGAAGTAGTTTGTCCCATATTTAACCATATAGTAGCGTTATACCATTTTGCTCCACAAAAAGAATTAGAGAGTGAGTTTATTGCTCTATCTCTATATTCCTGAAATGTTTCATCACCTTTCTTTGCATATACAAATTCTGCCATATTAAAATGTTTGTGCGTAACCTAATGGAAATCCATTTCTAAATTCAGATGCCATTCTAGGAATCAATACCTGATATGTTTTCATTAATTCTTTAATACCGTCATCTAAACTATATTGTGGTTTCCAACCAGTTGCTTCTATTTTTTTATTTGAAACAATATAATCTCTTTTATCTGGATCTTCGTAGTAATCATTATATGAAATAGCAAAATCTGGAATATATTTTTGTATTGTTTCTAATAATTCTTGTTTAGTTAAATTTGCATCACTCAACCCAACATTATAAACATTATGTTTCATTGTTTCATAATTATTCAATGCCCATAAAAATACATTTGCAACATCTTGAATATGAATAAAGTTTCTTTTAAAATGTTTTTCAAATACTGTTATGTATTTATCGGTCATTGCTTTGTAAACAAACTCATTAACCAATAAATCAGTTCTCATTCTTGGTGATGTTCCAAATACAGTTGCTAATCTAAAACAAATAGCCTGCGAACATTCCAATAATAATTTTTCAGCTGCACATTTACTTTCACCATAAACTGAAATTGGATTTAGTGGAGATGTTTCCGTACATTCACTTTGTCCTTCACTAATGCCATATCCACTATTTGTATTAGGATATAATATAATTTGGTCATCTGATAATGTATCTAGTATAGTTTCTATTTGATTGTAATTTACTTCCCATGCTAATTTAGGGTCTTTAGCACACGCAGGAAATCCTACAATTGCCGCCAATGGAATAATAACGTCATGTATTCCTACTTCATGTCTTAATAATCTTTCATTACGAACATCACCATAAATAAAATTATAATTTTTATTTGATGTAAATTGTAATGGAGAAATTTGATTGAATGTTAAGTTATCTATTACAGTAACACTATGCCTTGCATTTAACATTTTATCTGTAATTACTGAACCTAAATATCCAGCTCCACCTGTAATTAATATTTTCATTATATTAGTGTTTGTTTTATATTTGTAATATCTGATGTTTCCAATGAGTTTCCTGCTATTTTTTTATTTAATTTAATTTGAATTTGTTTATTCATAAATTCTTGAACATATGCAAAATTTCCGTTGCCACTTTTATCCCAAACTTTAAATCTATTTACATTTGTAAAATCTAAATTTGTAATAACACCATCGTTATTTGAAACTATAAATTCAGATATTATTCCATTAAAATAATATCTTTCATTTACCTCGTTTAAAAATGGATTCATTACACCAATCCATAATGGTACATGGGTATAATCACAGGTTTTATATTTACAATTAACTATTCGTTTTTCACCATTTACCGATACTACAAACATAGTAATACCTTCTACATTTAAAATTTGATAAATTAATTTATATTCTTTTTCGTATTCAAAATTAAATTCTTCAATATGCATATCATCTGAAAAATTATTAGTAGTTGGATTTGCTGTAAACAATGTACATTTTAATTTATTATCTTCAATATACACCCCACTATTTACTATTCCTGGTTTAGCAAAAATATATTGTTTTTTACCATTGTCTTTTGCAATAAATGTACAATTTATAATTAGAGAATCATTAAATAATATTCCCAATAAATTAGGACGTTTGGATGTGTTGTGTTTTGACTCTTCCCATAAACTGCAACAAAAGGTATCATTAAATTCAAATAGTTCCATTATTTCATTTCTTTACATTTGTTATAAAAATCGGCTAATTCAGGGAATGTTTTTTCAAAATTAGTTCCCCTTCTTTTATCATGTTCACTAAAGAAATTATAAAAATCTTTTCTATGTGCCATTCTGTCTTCGTCATCTATTGATATAAAATAATCATAGATTCTTCTAATCTTAACAATTTCAACATCACTATACCCATAACAATTTATATCATCTCTAAGTAATTCATAAAATTCAACTAATTGTGCTTGTTTAAATATTTCGTCCGACCATTCTTTATCTAATATTCTAATAGATTGATGGTTTGGATATCTTAAATATGAACTATCTAATAATAATGGTTGTTTATAATATCTTAATGCGTTTGTGTGTTTTGCTTTTAGTGAATATACATCATCAATTAATTTACGATACGATGGTACTGATAATGCGTTATATGTACTCATTATATCTACTGTCAGTCTTGGGATATACTGACATAAATCATCTATTCTATCCATCAATTGATTATATACTAAACCATTTCTAACGTATTCTGCCTGTGCCCCATACCCATCACAACTTGTGTAAATAATTAATTCTTTAACTAATCCTCTATCGGATATAATCTTAAATTTTTCTCTGAATTTTTTATATAACGAATCGGGTACACCTAAATTTGAATTGATACTTAAACATAAATTCTTATTTGGATTTGGAGAATCAATGATATAATCTAATACTTTCATAGTATCTTTATGCATCATAGGTTCACCACCTGTGATTCTAAATGTATATAAATCTTGATACAACTCCGGCCACCATTTCCAAAATGCTTCTACATATGGATTATATTCACTTTGAGGAATTGGTATTCTACCACTACTTACAAAATGTTCTAATCCATTAAAATTATCGGA
>Ga0214919_10003215_pt1 | contig 24959 bp, 22 predicted proteins | sample LL1503_MetaG_FD_177994 | JGI IMG/M metagenome (GOLD analysis project Ga0214919, IMG submission 177994) | Freshwater microbial communities from Lake Lanier, Atlanta, Georgia, United States - LL-1503 | ecosystem: Environmental > Aquatic > Freshwater > Lake | place: USA: Georgia | collected... | reverse complement strand
ATCTATAGGTGCTGGGGGAGGAACCTCGACCGGGACTTCCACTGGAACACTCTTTGGGGCCTTAGGCTTGGTTTGCTTTGACTTAGGCTCTTTGATAGCAGACATTATACATAACCATAGGCATTCTTTTTATATTCATTTTTACTGTAATTTAATTCTTTTAATTATTTCAACTCGATAAAGGAAACAAAAAAGAAAATAGAAAAATAAAAAATAAAGTGGTTATACTTCAAAGAACCGATTCATACAACCAAGGTAAAGCATCCGCCGCTTGCATACTGACCAAGGTGAGAGCAGATAAGATATAATAAGCACCCAAGATTTGATATTCGGTTTGATTGGAACGATACAATAAATCATGGAGTATCGAATAAATGTATTGTTTTAAAATCTCAAGGGGAGGATGAGAACCTTCCAGCGCCATCATCGGTATATTGTGGAAAGGTGTTCCATTGGGAGGACAGATGAGGCGTTTGGTTTGACTCGATAAATGGGCTCGATACTCCCAGATATCATACAGTTCAAAGATAAATCGTTTGAGTTGAACCTCGTTCAGTCGAAGCAGCCATTCACTTTGTGTATAATTGCCAAGTGTATCCATTTTCTGAAACAATCCGATGATTTTCTGTTCATAGGTTAAGACTCTCTCAATCACCGTCTCGGAGGGAAACAACAATCGATTATACAAAGCACGTTTTTCGATTTGTCTCTTCGTCTCAGGGCTAAACGGTTTGCGCGTATAAGGATTGTAGTTCATCTTTTTATCCAACAACGTAAAGATGGACCCCACCTCAAATCCATAGATAAACTTGTCGTCTTCCGTGAAACTAATAAAGGACCGATAGTTTATGGTTTGAACAGACTCGGTGGTTAGAAAATCTTCTTCGTTGTTGCATAAAGAACGATTTAAACGCGCGGGTCCTTGGCTTCGATGAAACAATACCACCATGTATCGTCTCCAATATTTCTGTATCATGCATGCGTAAGAGTTGTCTCGTAATGTCGTATAGAGGTCATCCATGACTTCGAGTTTCTTCCGTTGTTTCCATTTTAGCTTGAACAAAAGATACAGTTCTTTTAAATCCTTGACGGTATAATTGCGTTCTTTCAAATAATTAAAATCGTGAAACGTTCGAATCTTGTGGGTCATGATATAACAGTAGGATTTATATTTAACCGATTATTCTAATATCTTTTCCTGACGCATTCAATCTTTGGGGGTAATAAAATAAAAATTGATTTAAAGGAAAGGCCTTAGTGTTATAAGTAAAATGTCTTCCCTCATTGTAAACGCTAGCAACTTCGCACCAACGACCCAGATGGTTTACGGAAAGCCTCGTGTAAATACCAAGGGAGGTAAGAGTATCAACATTACGAATTCGACCACGCGCCGTTCTCTGATGATTCACACCCCGATGATGCTGACCTACGGAGTGAACGAACACAAGAACGATGATGGAACGACGTCGTATGATATGAACATTCAGTTCCCGCGGGAGGAGTTCGAGACGGACGCTACCCGTGGACTGAAGAAAATGATGATGGAGATGGAAGAGAAGATTGTCCAAGATGCCGCTATCAATTCGAGGGATTGGTTTGGGAAGAAATATGGAGATGAGGTGGTTCAAGCGTTCTGGACCCCCATGCTCAAGTATCCCAAGAACAAAGACCTCATGGACGGAAGCCTAGACAAGACCCGTGAGCCAACCCTTAAAATCAAGCTTCCGATTTGGGATGGTCAGCCCAAGTTCGAGGTCTATGACCTCAAGAGCAATCAAATCTTCCCCAATGACAACGGTCAAGGACCCGAAGCAGTGGTTCAGAAGGGAAGCAATGTCTGCTGCACTCTCATGTGCGGAGGTATTTGGATTACCGGCTCTAAGTTTGGTGTCACCTGGAAGCTGAGTCAGTGTGCAGTGAAGCCACCTGAGACTTTCGAGAAGGGCAAGTGCTACATTCCTGGATTGGCCATGTCTACTCCTACACAGGAGAGCGGCTATGGAAGTGACGGAGAGGACGAAGCGCCTCGACCTACACCAACTCCTACTCCAACACCTGTTGAGACAGCTGTCGAGACAGTCGCTGAGACAGTCTCTGAGCCGACACCTGAACCTGTCGCACCGGTCGTAGAGCCTGTCGTAGAGTCAGCTGAGCCTGTCAAAAAGGTAAGCAAGAAAAAGACTGCGGCTGCAGTATAAGTCAAGGTAAGTTATACCTGAATAATAATATCTGCTAAATGTTCTACATCGTATATTTTTTCTGAAAGACGTGGTATCCCCTGTTGAAGGATACGACCTCTTTTTTTATCCTCCTCTGTGATTAAAATACTTATGTCTCCAAAACGGAGACAAGTGTCAGTCGGTTCTATGGCGACGTATAGATTATTCTCCTCGTCGAGTATCGCCTTGCCTAGTTTTGGATTCAAGATAACCCGTATCTTTTTGTAAAACGTCAATTCTTGATGCCACAGAGGAATGTAGAGTTGTTCTTCTTCTAAATAATAGACATCCTTGCGCAACATGTTTTCAAGTGTAGGTTCGAGCACATAGGTTTTGTAGCTAGACAAGTGTCGTTGAATGGGTTGTATGACGTATTGATGTAAGAGAGGGTTTTCGAGACGAGACAACCAGTAGGCATATAGACGCCACCGCTTTTCTTCTATGGTATCCATAAATTCATCCTCAGGACGGGTCAGTAAAAACGCATAAGCTTCTTTCACACGTATGAATTCTGTATCATTGCCTTTTTTATCGGGATGATGCAGGAGACAAGCCTTTTTGTATTTCTTTTTTAACAGAGGAATATCAAACCGTTCATGGGGTTTAATTTGTAACAAGAGACACGCCTCTACGATCTTCATAAGAAGATAAAAAAAATATATTTATATAGTAACATGCCCAAACGCGTCTTTCCAAAAGCCTATCAGAACTTGATTGATTCCATTTTGTATACCCGGCGAAGATTGGGCAAGCCTAAGTCTGGAGCATCGCGCAAGCACCCCAGACGTCCTTTTAAACAGCGATGCACGCGAAGAAGATGATAAACCGTGAAACGTATCACTCGAGTGAATGACGCTTTACGGCTGACCAACTCTTGGAAACCCTACGTTTCAAAGCATGAATAAAATATTCCAAATGATAAATAGACCTATAACGCGTGTTGTAATTTGTCATGAAAAGAAGAAAGTCTTCTTGCGGAAGCTCCACCCGTGTGCGCCGGAAGATTTCAACATAGACGTATTGGATACAGTCATAAATATCAAGATTATAAATCATCCATTTATAGATGAGCTCTCTAGCATTGGTCAAATCGTATTCCTCGTTCAGAATATAGTCGACGACTGCCTGACAACGAGTGACATGGTGCGTGTCGTAGGCAGAGACCGTCTGTATCTGGACCGGAACGAGGAGACAAATCTCTTTGATACACGAAGGGAAATACGAGACATGTTTGGTTAAAAATAGATAGGTAATGTTGGTATCTCGCATATACGTATGAAAGACCGAGAGTAAGTCGGGGTCAATCAAATGAAAATGGCAGCACAACAGAGTCAATTTGTTTTTAATCTGTATAATTTCCTTTATCTTGATATAGAGGTCGGTCCATATGGATTGCGAGATGTTTGCTCTCTCGAAATCAATCTCAAAATGAATATCGCTCATGGTAAACGTATAGGTTTCGCCCTGAAGGTCCAAGACACATTTTCGTTTGTAGTGTAATTGGGAAGGACTTTTTTTACGTAACGTGGTAAGCGCTTCTTCGTAAACCAAAGACTGGTCTAATCCAAAGAGTATCATGGAATTCTCCATCGTTATACGAAACACAAGTGGTTTATTTATATTTTAATCTGTTTAACATATAAATACAAATGACGAAAAGAGGTAATGAACCTCTATCATCATCCATCACAGATAAACTATAAACAAATCTCGTTTTATCTTCCCATACCCAATAAGTTTTCTAGCTATAAAAAGTTTTATAAACTTCAATACAATACACATATCTTTATTATCCATACGTTGTATATTTTACTCGATGCAGAAACCAGTATCATCAAGGAAGACGACAAGTTGTTTAAATATACCTTTACCTACCGAGAAGAGCAACTACGCAGTATCGAACAGAACATATTGGGGGCACTCAAAAAACATGTCAAAAAGGAAATCGTCTATAATCATCCGAACACAACCCTGATACGTCATCATGGTGCTTACGTGAAAAATCCACGCGTCTATCTGCGAGTCTCGGGTGTATGGGAGAATGACCAATCGATTGGGATTACGTGTAAAATCGAGTGTTATCCGTCTACATAGAAACAATCCAATACGATTTGCTGGATACCTACCAGAAGAACGTTGAAGAACGCAAAGATGGCCGTATAGCTGGCAAGCTGAGCATTGCCTGGACCCTTTTGTAAATATTGTATGACCGAAAAGAAGATGAGACAAATGACCAAGATGGAAGAATAGTAAGACCATAAGAAGTATTCGGGTGGAACGGCCTTCTTGTTAATGGCGGTAAAATACTTAACGTTTAACGCAATCATCCACATCATCAACACGAGGGTCAATAACAAGGCCCAGGGCAAACGCTGGAGCGAGTTCCAGTCATCGGACCCCTTTTTGATGTTGACAAAAATAATACCCAAGAGAGAGAAGACGGCGATACCGTATCCCCAGATGAGCGCATTCGCTTCTCCCGTGGACCCATCTTCCGAGGTCAATCCATAGGCCAAGGTCATTTTGACAAAGACACCTATCACCAAGAGAGAGACAAAAATAGGGGTTGATTTTTGTGCGTCTTTCTCTCGCAATACATCTTTGATTGCATCGAGTAATCCATCTTTGGGTTCCTTTTCCATATATTATATCGTCTTATATTTTTTTCGAATGTAAGCTTCTATTTCTTCGGCGGTAGAGTCGGTATATTCTGCCGGCAAAGCATAAAACTTGGGCTTCTTCATGGTCTTTGCTTTGAAAAATAAATAACGACCGTGTGGCCCTGAACGAACGCTCCAACTATCGGTAATGGTAAGGAGTGTTTTTTCTGTTTTCAAAAAGGTAATCAATCCTTCCATCTCTTCGGGTGGAACCGCTTGCTGGGTAATCCAATCTTCTATCAAGTCCACTTTCTCATACGACTGAAGGGCGCGCTTGACGCCTTGGTGTTCCAGATAATATCCGTGGGTTCCATGCTTGATGAGAAGAGGGGTTTTCTCGTGTATACCTACATATAAACTGTCGTATTTTTTCAAAGGCATATCAATGACGATGGAGGAAAGATGGGTCATGCATTCTTGAACGACGGCAGTCCACTCTTTGTTCCCTTGCTCCACTTGGTCGAGGTTCGCTTCTAACATCCGCGTATAGTCATAGTTAAATAGGGTTTCATAATAGGTATAACAAAAGGCCTCCACTTTTAGACCAAGGGGTGTAACCGTCAAACGATTGGTTTCTTCTTCTTCGACTTCCTTCGAACAAGAGGTCACGATTCCCTCTTTGTATTCATAGGTCCAAAGTGTGATGGGAGGGCGTTTGATTTTACCCTTGATGACATACTTTCTCTCTTGAACCGTATCCAAGAGATGACTATACGTAGAAGGTCTGCCGATAGACCGCTTTTCTAATTCAGAGATGAGGTGTCCCTCGGTCCAGTGAGACAAAGGATGCGTGGTTTCTTCTATACATACCTGTTTACATTGAACCTGTGTTAAAAATCGTAAATAGTTAGACCAATCTTTGGCATCGGTTTCATGTTTCCACCCACAGTAGATGGGTTGGATAGAAGTATAATAAAAATAATCTTCCTTGTAGACTATTTTAAAGGTCATATGAAGCATGCGAGCGGGTTTCATACAACTCTGTAAGGTGCGTTGATAGATGTAACGGTAGAGTTTGTCGGTAGAGACATCTAATTTTGTCTCGGTTACCGACAATTGAGTGACGCGGATACCTTCATGTGCCCCGGTCCCTTTTGTGGCTTGTTTCGGTCTTTCATAATCTTCTTTCAGAAACGAGGCAAGTTGTAGTAAAAAGTCTTCACTATACTCAGCATGGTCGGTGCGAAGATAGGTAATGTAGCCTTCTTCGTAAAGGGTTTGAGCACATTTCATGATTTGCTGCGGCGACATGCCGAGGTTGGCTTGCTGCAATGTGCTGGTGACCAGGATTTTGGGCGGAGGCACAGAGACCTCTTTGGTCTCGGGTGGAGACAAAGTAAATGGATACCCATCCAAGGCTTCAAGAAAAGGAATCGATTCTTCTTGAGACAAACTACGGGAAAAATGAAAGGGTATACGTTCATTGGTAAACACCCCTTTCACCACAAAGGTATTGGAGTGAATCGTTGTCTCAATGGCTCGTTCTCTCTCGGCCACGAGTCGCAACGTCGGAGTCTGACATCTACCCGCACTGAGCGTATGTCCCACGTATTTCCATAACATGGGTGACACGGTAAACCCGATATACACGTCCAATACTTGGCGGGCGATTTGACTGTAGACTAGGTTCATGCGTAGGACCGTGGGTTCGGACATGGCGCGCGTGATATCCCGTTCCGTCACTTCATGAAAGAGAATCCGTTTGGTGGTCTTGGGTAGTTTACAGGTTTTTAAAACATGCCAAGCAATGGTCTCTCCTTCTCGGTCATCGTCCGTGGCAAGGAACACTTCCTTGGCTGCTTCCACCTCTTTCTTCAATAGAGCAACCACTTTCGGTTTCGTGGTCTCGTATTTGATTTTAAACGTCTCTAGGTTGATATGGTCCAGCGACGGAATGGTCCGAAAGTGTCCAGACGTCGCAATCACTTTATACCCCTTCCCTAAAAAAGATTGTATCTTCTTGCATTTAGACGGAGATTCTACAATGACCAAGTTCATCTAGTAGAAGATAAGACCGTTTGTTTATACTCTTGCCATTGAATGTTCTTGGACACCTTGAACGTAGGCCCTTTCTTTTCCAGTTCAGGGTCTACGTATAACTGTTTCAAGAGGGTCCCGATTTCAAAAGAAGCCTCCTGTTGGGTGCACACACCGTCTTCAATCTTGGACAAGACCTGGAGAAAGGTATCTAAGATGTTCATGTCCACTCGGTTTTTGTAAAGACGATGATAAAGGGCGGTATATTTTTCATACAAAAAATAACACTCTTCTTGGCATCGATGTTTGAGTTCAGGCTCTTGAACCGTATGCTTGAGGTCCATCATACGTTGAATGTTTTCTCTCAACAAAACACTATGTTTTAGCTCACGAATGAGTTGTGTGTTGTCGATGGTATTGTTTTGTTTCATCAATTCATGTAATTGTAATTTCTGAGAATCGTTCATTTGTGTTTCCCTAGAAATTAAATCACCTTTTTTAACTCATGACTATTTATATGAGCTGCACTTATAAAAAATACACGGATTCGGATGGTCCTGAGCATCTTTATAATCGAATGAACCAGATGGATTGTGCGATGAAAAAGTTTGGCGGGAGTGTGCGACCCTTAGCCAAATCACTTCGAAGGGTCCGAAGGCTTAAGTATTTGAAACGACCGAAGTTGAAGACAAAATCTAAATCTAAGTCCAAGCGCCGGTCTTAAAGCTTCCGTCGGGTCTTGGCTTTCTTGGCAGACTTGGACTTGGACTTGGAATCCTTTTTAAACGCTCCGAATACTCCCTTTCGCGTAAAGTAGCCAGCCTTCTCCAGGCGTTTCTCCTTCTTGGCGAGCAGACTCAGCTTCTTCGAGACAATCTCTCCATGTTTATTCTTAAAGAAATAAGATTTACGACGACGACCGGTCGTCATCTCAGCAACTCCATGCATCACCTCTGCGCGTGTTCCGTATTTCTTGTCGAATGTCATATAGCATAGAAGAAGAAATTAAATTAAATTTATTTGAATTAAGATGTTTGATAGGTCATAAAATACGTATATTTATTGCCTCCTTGTTCAAGGACAATCGAAAAGTCTTGATTCATGCTATCCTTGACATAAAACGCGGTTGACGCACCTGACGCAGGTCGATAGATGGGGAAGGTGGGTATGTTATTGACCATACGGTAGCTTGTAATACCTAAGGTATAGGTATTTTCGATAACACTTGGGCCATAGAGAGTCACGGTTCCTTGAAAGACAAACAAGTAGTTTTTAGGAGTCAATGCGTAACGCATATCATTCGTAGACGAATTTCCATATTTGGTAGCGCCTATGTAGATATCTCCTAGAAACAACGTATAGCTCGCCAGAGTAAGGTCGACGACCGAACTGGGTTTAAAGGTTTCGAGTGCAAGGGTGCTTGTTGTTTGATTCGACGATAAGATAGGAGGAATCAATCCTCGACCGGTGTAAGAAGGCACATTGGTAAAGGTCTCATCATAGACCAATAGTCCATGACCTCCTCGGTAGCCTCCATCGGTTCGACCTTTACGAGGGCTATACAGAGAACAACTTCCAAAATTTCCATAGACCCGAAGGATGACGGCGCCATAATAAAAAACGCATTCTTCTCCTTTGGGTCCTATCCCTATCCTTGTGCTTGTTAGTGCGACGCCGTTTCGCACCTGATTTGGAAGACTATCTATCGTAATCCAGTCTGTCTTACCTGTATTCAGAAGAGTTATCGGGACGTCGCTTGTATTGTAGACCGTATACATGCCCTTGGCCAAGGCAAAACGGTTTTCCGAAGCATAGGGTATATTTTGAAAGGTGAACGGGGACGTATTTATTCTTGTTTGCGAGTCCAACCCATAACGAGAACCCGTGTTTGTAGAAATAAAGTCATCGGGAGCAGCAGTCACTAAGCTCGTTGGACTATATTGTATCATGAATAACCCTCCCATGTAACCATACTTGTCGTTATACAATGTAACCGGGTCAAACGGTCCTAGAATGGTGAGACGTATCATACCGGAATGAAACGTATAATTCCCATTCAATCCTTCCCCTGCCAAAAACAAACCGTCCAACGATTTCACACCTCGGTTGTATTGAGAAGAAATCCCAAAGGTGGTATTGTTTTTGGTTAAAAATGCAATCGAATAGTAGTTGTGAAGATAAATGTAATGCACTCCGATGCCGAGCTTATACATATAATTGTTTTTATAGAGATACACTGGATTCGAGGATTGAGTTGGGTCAGAAGAAACATAGGGGTCTAACATTATTTTTGGACCATACCATTCAAACACGTTAAATTTAAGATAAGAGGTATCGAAGGTTCGGAACGAAGACACCGTCATCGTATCATACACCAGTTTGTCTCGGTTTACAAAGATAGACTCATAGGAATATCCCCATTGTTCATAACGAATCGAACCAATCGGTTCATCTCGATTAAAGACGTATAGACGAGTCTCCGGAATGTTTATAGAGAGAAAGACCTTCATGTTTGCTCCCGGCTGACCTGGCGTCAAATGATAGCGACAGTCATACGCAACGCCATCCTGTTGGAGGGAGAGACAAAAGGCCGTGTTTAGGTTGGTGGGGTCAGACAGGTCAAAGGTATACACCAGACCCGTTTCAAAAATGTAATTGCTCTTTATGTTGGTAATGATAAAATGAGAAAATCCAACAATTCTTTTTACGACAATCTTGAAGACGACGCCCGAGTCTTCAAACATTTCAGGCACAGGTTCTTCCGGAGGAGGTATGTTGAAGACCAAGTTACGCTCCTCTGTAGTCAATTGAGCCACCAGTGTATCTAACATTTGTAAAATCTTGGCATAGAGGTCACGGTTAATGTTAGAGAGGGAGCTCACGTAATAGTAATAAATTTTGTATCTGAAACGCAACAACAACAAACGATTCTCGACATAATCGAGACTTAGAATGGTTCTATGTGTGCTCTTGGTTCGACTGTTGTGGTAACTGATTTTTCCCGACCCCATTTTTAACATCATGGCTTGCAACATTTTGGTGGACATTTTATTCTCTGAAAAGGTAATCACGTCGCATTTGTTTTTACATTTATCCTTACTATTTGAATTGCTCATCTAGTAATAGTATAAAATTGAAGGATAATTTAAATTGTAGTTACACACATATAAAATGTCTCTCGCACAAAACTACCAGAAGAAAACCGACAAGGAGCACATCCTGGACAATCCGGACACCTACATTGGGTCGGTGGACATGCAGCGTGCCGAGTTGTATGTGTTTCAGGATGGAAAGATTGTGTCCAAGGAAGTGGACTACAATCCGGCACTCTTCAAATTGTTTGATGAAGGGATGGTCAATTGCCGCGACCATGTGGTGAGGACCCAACAGAAGAAAAAGACGAATCCTGCTGTAGAGGTGGTCACGAGCATTCAAGTGACGATTGAGAACAACCGTATTACCTTGTTGAACAATGGCGAAGGGATTGACGTGGAAAAACACCCGACGTATGATACGTGGATTCCTGAGCTCATCTTTGCTCACTTGCGAACCTCTACGAATTACAACAAGGAAGAACAGAAAACAACCGGAGGAAAGAATGGATTTGGCTTCAAATTGGTGTTGATTTGGTCGACGTGGGGTATGATTGAAACAGTAGACTCAGGTCGGAAACTAAAGTATACTCAGGTATTTGAGAAGAACTTAGATGTCATTCATCCACCCAAGGTGGTTGCCTGCTCCAAGAAACCCTATACCCAAGTGAGCTTTGAGCCTGACTACAAACGTCTGGGGATGGAAGGGTTGACCTCTACCATGGTGTCGCTCTTTCAGCGGCGCGTCTATGATATTGCCGGTATCACGAGCAAGGAGGTCAAGGTGAAATACAACGACGTGCCGGTCGAGGTCAAGGACTTTCAACAATACGTCTCTTTGTATAGCGAGGCAGACAAGGTAGCCGAGGCACAGGAAGGATGGAGTTATGTGGCTTGTCTCAGCGACGAGTCTCGACAGGTCTCCTTCGTGAACGGTATCTTTACCTACAAGGGAGGCAAACACGTGGATTATCTCCTTCAACAAATCTTGAAGAAACTGACAGCGTATATCTTGAAAAAGAAAAAGATGGAGATTAAACCCTCTATCTTACGTGAACACATGACACTCTTTATCCATTGCACCATTGAAAACCCGTCCTTTGACAGTCAGTCCAAAGAGTGTCTCACGACGCCCTCGACCAAGTTCGGAACCAGTTGCGTCGTGAGCGACAAGTTCATTGAAAAGTTGGCGGGACTGGGTATCATGGAAAATGCGTGCGAGATGGCAGAGCAAAAGGAACTCAAACAGCTCAAGAAGAGTGACGGAAACAAGTCCAAGACCATTCGGGGTATTCCAAAGCTGGTGGACGCCAATTTTGCGGGAACGAAACAGTCGAAACAATGCACCCTCATCTTGTGTGAAGGAGACTCGGCCAAAGCAGGTATCCTTTCGGGTCTTTCCCCTTCGGACCGTAATATTCTAGGGGTCTATCCGATGAAAGGTAAACTCTTGAACGTGCGCGGGGAGACGTTGCGAAAGATTAACGAGAACAAGGAAATCATTGAAATCAAGAAAATCCTTGGACTGGAAATCGGCAAGACCTACGAGACGATTGACGAGCTGCGTTATGGAAAAATCCTCTTCATGACCGACCAGGACCTCGACGGTAGTCACATCAAAGGTCTGGGCATGAATGTCTTTGAATGCTTGTGGCCGTCGCTTTTGCGGATCGAAGGATTCATGGGGTTTATGAATACACCCATCCTGAAGGCGTCCAAGGGTCCCAAGACCTTGTGCTTTTACAACGAGCAAGACTACGACCAATGGAAAGAGGCCAACACGGGATGGAAGATTAAGTATTACAAGGGTTTGGGCACCAGCACGGGCGCCGAATTCAAAGAGTATTTTAAAGAAAAGCGGATTGTCGAATTCTGCACACACGAAGACGACACGTCCACCATGGATATGCTCTTTAACAAGAAAAAGGCGGACGAGCGAAAGACCTGGCTCTCCAGTTATCAGAGGGACCTGAAGGTGGATACCCGAGACAAGAAGATTTCGGTGAGTGACTTTATCAACAAAGAAATGATTCACTTCTCCAAATACGATTGCGACCGGTCTATCTGCAACCTGATGGATGGTCTAAAAGTGTCTCAGCGTAAAATATTGTATAGTGCTTTCAAAAAGAACTTGACGCAGGAAATCAAGGTGGCTCAGTTCAGTGGCTATGTTTCGGAACACAGTGGATACCATCACGGGGAAGCCAGCTTGAATGGTGCCATTGTGAACATGGCGCAGGATTTCGTGGGGTCCAATAACATTCATCTGTTTAGTCCAAATGGTCAGTTCGGGACACGTCTACAGGGTGGCAAGGACAGTGCGTCCGAGAGGTATATCTTTACCAAGTTGGAAAAGATTACGAGGACCATCTTCTCGGTTCAGGACGACCCCATCTTGAACTATTTGGACGACGATGGCTCGAAGGTAGAACCCGTCTTCTATCTTCCGATTCTACCCATGGTGTTGGTCAACGGTTCTCGAGGTATTGGCACAGGGTTCAGTTCGGAAATCCTTTGTTATCATCCAATTCAACTGATTGACTACATTCTTGCCAAGCTTGATGAAAAGCCCGTCAACTCGGACTTTATCCCTTACTATCGAGGCTTCAAAGGTTCCATCGTGCGGGAAAATGACAAGAGGTTTATCAGCAAGGGAGTCTTTGTCCAGAAACAGAACAAGGTAGAGATTACCGAACTTCCGATTGGGACCTGGAACGAGGATTACATTCTTCATCTGGAGAAATTGGTGGACGAAGGCGTCCTCAAAGAATACAAGGACTTGTCTACGGACAAAGAAGTCCTGATTAAGCTCACGACGCAGGCTGAGCAAGAGCCAGAAGAACTCTGTAAAACGCTGAAGCTTTACACCTACTTATCGACCAACAACATGAATTTGTTTAATCAACACGAGAAATTGGTCCATTACCATCAGGTCCATGAAATCTGTGACGAGTTTATCGAGGTTCGATTGCCCTATTATCAGACACGAAAGGATTACCTTTTGGCAGCACTTCAAGAAGAGATTGTCTTGTTGAGCAATAAGTTTAAATACATTACGGAATTACTGGAGGAAACGATTGACCTGCGACGCAAGACGACGGACGAAATTCGTGGATTGCTTCGCACCAAAGGATATACACCCATGGACGACTTCCGTTATCTCATCAAGATGACCATGGATAGCGTCTGTAAAGAAAATGTCGAGACATTGAAACGACAATTTCATGAGAAGGAGCTAGAACACAAGAAGATTATGGAGACGACCATTGAGGAGATGTGGAAGAAGGAACTTATCTCCTTGAAAGGGTTGCTCTAAAAGAATCGCTTGAATTCAATCGATTTGTCTTTCGATACAGATTTAGGTTTGTCTAGCGGGACAACCAGCGTAGATATATCTTTTTTATAGTGAATGTAACTGACAATCTCGGTCAAGATGCGAGGTGCACAGTATTGAATGACTCGTCGGTTTAGTTCTTCAATTTGTTTAGGAATATTCCCCTCTTGATGTCTCGCATGTTCCAAAAAGAGGCTGCGCATAATCATGTATAACTGGTCATAGTCTTGTTTATCAATCAAGTGGGTTTCATTGGATAGACGATAGACCTCCTTTTTGATGCCACTTTCCACGAGAGTGACGTTCTCTGGCGAAAAAAACGTTACCGAGAGATGCGTATTTTCGAGACTGTATTTCATGGCGTTGGAGAAATTGGTTTTCTGAACCGTGCACACCTTTTCTTGTAAAAAGAGGGGTGTTCCACTGGGTAATTGAAAGAGGTCAACTCTTCCGTTGGATGTCATGGCTTTATATATATTATATTTTATTTTTCTATTCTAATGGACTTTTACTCGACCGTATTGATTGCATTTATCATCGTGTTGGTGATTACGTTGGCGATTGTAGGCACCATCTTGTCCAACATGAATAAAAAACAAAAATTTCCAGGCAACATATCCACGTGTCCAGATTACTATAGTTTAAATGCGAATGGGTTCTGTATACAGAACGATGCCATCTTTAACAATTCAAGCTCGGTCTGTAAGATGATTAATCCCCAAGGTGCTGCTTACAACGTGAAAGGCACTGGACCTTTCAGTGGGATGTGCAAAAAGAAGGAATGGGGCAATCAATGTGGTGTATCCTGGGATGGAATTACCAATGACCCGAATATATGTTTTTAAGCGGAATCCTTAACGGTTTTTAGTTAAAGCAAACTTGAATAATTGCCTAGATGGAACAACTTCAGTTGTATTTAAAATCGTCGAAACCTATTTATCTAACAGGCGTTTCGGGTTCCGGAAAGACGACCCTATTAAAAAACTTACCGAATACCCTCTTTGTCTCGATGCAAGATATCGAAGACTATGACGATATCTTGAAGCGAATGAAGCCCTCTATCCTGGACATGTTGCATACGATTGACCACAAATGTATTTGCGTGATTGACAACATTGATATTATCCACACACACGAGAAGAAATTTTTAACCTTATTGCTCAAGGAATTTAAACAAGAGGATAAGAAGAAAAAGACGAGACATTTCTCCATCATCTTATGCGGGTCCAATGTTCACGAGAAGAAAATCAAGGAAATCATGAAACTTTCGAATGTGATAACCTTGAAACCACCCTTGGAGAGTCAGTTGAACCGTCATGAGATGAATGTTCAAGGGTGTATTCAAAAAATAATGAAAAAGGAAATGGTAGAGGATACGGTGATGGAAACAGAAAAGGCAACCCAATCTCTTTTGTTTCATGAGAACATTATTGATGTGCTCAAAACGGACAAAGATTTTGCCTTTTATGAGAGCTTTCTAAAGAACATTTGTATGGGAGATTATTACGACCGTATTAGTTTTCAAAAACAGTTGTGGATTTACAACGAAATGACCTATTACATGAAAATCTTACACAATTATCATCTATACGTGAATCTATCCACGTCTCCAAAGCGAATCCAAGAATATAGGTTCACGAAGATTTTGACCAAATACAGCAATGAATACAACAATCAGACATTCATCCGCATGCTGTGTGCTCGCCTAAACCTGAGCAAGCGTGAACTCTACCAACGACGTTTTGAGAAAAACCTCTTGAGTGATACCGAGTTGGCTAGGCTGGGCGCTTACTTTCAATGAGGATACGATTGAGTTCTTTCAAACGATGATTTTCTTTTTGAAGCTCGTTACATTCTTCGCTCTTTTGTTGTAACATTCGCATCAGTTGTTCCGCGTGAACTTTTACAGTGCGTCCGTCCTTGGTCGTAAACTGCAAGAGAGGTCCCGATTGTTTGGATTCTTCGTCTCGACGTTTCAATTCTTCCACGACTTCAGGCTTGTAGGCAATCGTTCCGGGATTATACTTGGCCAACTCGATTTCCATCCCTTGGGTATAAAACATATAGAGGCTTGGTGTCTTGATAAAATGCTTAATGGTGAGGGAGCTTTCGACGCAATACTTGCTCTCATTTTGAATCACCCGGTGTTTGTCAAACGTATTCTGACTGTGACAAACCACGAGAATCGTTTTCTTGGAGTCCAACTGGACCATAGGAATGGTGTAATCTTTCAGGAAATGTTTCTCTTCCGAAAGAATGGCATCTTCTTCATACGAGCAGGTCTTCAACAAGGACCGCTTAAAGGCAAAGGTCCCGGCAGTGGCATGGTTTTGAGCATATGGTCCGACCTTGTACATTTTCTCCAAGTCGTTAAACCATAAATACAACTCACTCGAACCGGCACATTCCACCTTGGAATGGACCAGTTTATCTACCGCATGAGACACTCGTTCGGGTGGGTAATAATCGTCGTCATCAATATAGACCACAATCGCGCTGTCCTCGGTAAAGGTGCACTGTTGATGCATGAAGTTTCTTTTTTTCCCAAGTAACATTCGTTCTTCCAGTGCGATATACTTGACAAAAGGAATATCCTTCACCAAATCTCCAATCTTGTCTGTCCCGTCGTCTACGATAATCCATTCCATGAGATGTCTCGGATATTTCTGCTGTAAGATGCATTGAACCATGGCCTGGATAAAGGGGCGACGGTTGAACGTGGGCGTGCACAGACTTACTCTTGGTCGAGACATTGGATACCTATACGGTAAAATACTTATACTGTTTTAGGAGATGTTCTTCGACAATTCTTTTCACAGAACTCCGTGTGTAGTCCACTGAATTCTGCCAGTAGATGTAAAAAGAAACCGATCAGGAATACGATGTATACTTTAGAGGTAACACCATAAAACAAAAGTCCAACCGAGACAAAGGCAATGCCTTCCATAAGGCTCTCAAGGAAGAGTCTATCGGTATAGGCTTCTGTCCTGAATAGTGGATGGGTTGCTTTACAGGCTTGTCCATAGTTACAATATAGACTTTCTATTCCAGAAGCATAACCAAGACTATGTTTCAAGACACCTAATACAAAGAGTAAGAGAAGAAAGGGTTTAATCCACTGTAACCCCCAGTAAAGAAAGACACAAAAGAGACCCACCAGAATGGCTTCCACTAGATAGTTCATACGATAAGAATATATTTTATCACATTTAGGACATATAAGATAATCCAAAATACAAGAAAATGATGATTACGGTCATGAAGGAGAAGTAAGGACCCAATATTTTTTCGGTATCATAGACGAGCATATACAAGAGGGCAAGGACAAGACTGAGTGAAAAGGTAGACAAGCTCTTACCCATAAGAGGCAAGAAGGATGCAGCCGAGACAAACCATGAACCTATAAACGAGAGACTGAATTGTAGAGCGGTGCTAAAAGGTATCAATATACCAAAAAAGGAACCCAGAAATACGAGAATCTCTTTGAATCCTACCGTAGTGGTATTGAACATGCCCTTGATCATATGGAACACCTTATTGAATTTGAAATTTCCCTCCAGGGCTAGGGCAATGATATCAAACATGAACTGAAGACTTGTCATGATGGTGATGAAGGATAAAAACATACATTCGACTGAATTTGAATTAAACATGATAGAAACCAGAGCATACGCATTCCCGATAAAGGCGGTGAGGAAGAGGAGTATAAACAAGGGAGTCACTAAAAACAGCCCCAATGAAATGATGTGGGTCAAAACCGAGACAAGACTTTCACGGATAGAAGTTGGAAAATCGGTAAAATATTCTTTGGTTTGTTTCTGAACTTCGAGATTCAAGGGATAGGTGGCATAGACAGCCCCCATCAGAAAGGCCGCAAATAAGACCACGAAAATGGTTACAGCAAACCCTTTCTCCGGCACAATATCCGCCGCTTGATGGAACAGTTGATGAATTTGAAACAACGAGAAGTTAATATACACATATTGATGTAGAATGAGATAAGAGAGCCAATATAAAAAAACGGATGCGGCATTGTCTGTGCTGGAGGTGGTGCTGCAATACTGATGAAAGGTTAAAATATAGCGAGGAATAGAGGAAGCAGATAGACTCGCCATGACAGGGTTCAACAAGGCCACCTTTTGTTTCAGGGTAGGGTCCTTTTGATATTCGTTGTCGATACCTTTCATCGTAATCTCGATTTGCTTTTTTTGTTCCTCGCTCATGCTACTGCAATAAGAACCACTCGTTTCATCGGTCACGGACAGATTATGGTCGGTCCCCGTTGAAATGGAGACAAATGGAAATCCATTCAAATCATATGGATAGAGTAGTTTCGCATCCACGGAGAACCATGCGCCCAAGGTAAGCAAGAGAACCCAGAAAATAAGAAGAATAAGGGCATCTTTAAGAAAGACAATCACCAAGGATTGTAAGGATTGTAACGTGGACATTTTAAACTGCTCGTTGAGTTGCCCCATGATAGCTTCTTTGGTCACGTCAATGGTCTGATTCCAACGCGCCTTGTCCTCCTTGTCTGGATATTGAATGGTGATGTTTCCACTTGCGACGGTAAGGGTAAGCGTCGGCGTTAGGACCTCTGTAAATACTCCACTAAAGGTGTAATCCACCATCTCAATGGTTCGGTATTTTGTCTCGTTTTGTTTAGACGACCCCTGTGGAAAAGACAACACTATCTTTGAGGTTCCATCTATCGAGACTGGACCACTTGTCACGATAAACTCATTCTCCGTCTTTTTCACGTCACAATATTCCACTGAAATGTTTACGTCACCCGGACCTTTGCAGGTGCCTTTGTAATTGTCTTCATTTTTTGAGATAGCAGGTGTCCAAGAGGTATTCAAGGGCAACCTAAGATTTATTTCGGCCATTAATAAGTATAGTTATTTTTTTATTGTGCATACAACAACGCCGCATATCCACTTTTGACACGCAAGACATTGTATCGTTCCTCTGTGAAAAAAAGGCTATAGTCATAATGGTATAAACTACCTGTTTGTTCTACGCCAAGAATGGTTCCTTCTTCGTCACATATGGTATTGAAAGCAGACCCCGGGTTAATCTCCGGCAAGATGGTCGTAAACTCGAGTTCAATCGTCTTAAAACGGCTCAGATTAATCGCACCAGAAGGCTGTAATTCTTGTGGAGATGTATTGAGACTAAAACTATAACCGTATAATCCGGGATTGGAATGTCCTCGACTGTAGTTGTATTTATCAATAAAACTATACACACCTGTCTCAAAGTCAACCTCTCTATATTTTCCATCCAGTATAATAGAGAACTTGGTCATAATATCCTTTCGGTTCTCGTTGGTAAAATAGTCACATACAAAGTTTTTATTGGCAACAACGACCGTCTGGTTTTCGAGGTCGCTCGCATAAAAGTCCAAACCGGGACCAAAGGATACTTCATTGACAATATACGAGTCCACGGGTGCTTCCACTAGGTTGTAGGGCAATTTGTCATATTTCCAGTTGCTATAATTGGACCACTGATTCCGTTCGTATACATCGTTCCTTCTAAAAAACCACATCCAATTCGAAGATAATCCATTCGAGTCGAGACGATAACGATTGGTTCCTGTAATCTGTTGCACAACGTCTTCCTTGACGGTTTTGATTAAATAACTTTGGTCTTCTTTCGCAAAAACCTTGGACTCTTCTTCCGTGACAAATCCAAAGGTAGAGATGAGATGGACGTCTGCGTTCCATGTAGTGGCCTTGTTGGTGTAGTCTGCCTCTCGTAAAAGCATCGAGGGGGGCGGTTGTAAAAAACGATAGAGCGCGTGAGCTTCCTTGATAAAGTTCGGTCTCACGGGGGTTTCTTGAAAGGGGGTCGAGGTCACGTCGTTGATGGTGAACAATTCGCGAATGGGGCGCATGACCACTTCAATGGTTACCTCGTTGTATTGGAGCGACACCATGGGTAATGCCATTTTAGAAGAGTTCATAAACCAGAAATGAAGCGGGACATAGATGGTTCGACCCGGAATAGAGGGATTCGACATACCCAGAGGTTGCGTGGGAACCGATTTGATGTAATAACTATTGGGGTAACGGTTGGGTCGACCATACGCTATTTCTGGCTTGTATAATTCAGGTTCATGCCCAATCATTTGAAGAAATAAATCCTTTTTGCTCTTGTCGAAATCTCTTTCTACCATATTTTTGATGTATTCTCCGGAAAATTCCTGAATGACCTGGCCACCGATGAGACAACGAACCCGTCGAATGGCGTTTGTGCCGATATGTTCTATCCATCGAAATTCGTAATTCTTCCATTTATCCAGCGTCGACGCAGGCTGTATCATGGTGCTCCAAATGTCGGGCAAATTAAATGCCAGAAACGCGTCCATCAAGAGGTCGCCATTTCGAGGCACTTTGAATGTGAGATGGGTATCCTCATTTAATTTTAAGGAACGTAACCCTTCGTAATCGATTCTAAATTTTTGCATACCAAAATTTGTATATTTAGAATAGACCGTTTTGAAAAAGGTTTTACTTGGGTTTCCATTCAAGATGACATTTTGGTTTCCATACGAGATGATATTCAATAAACCGCCACCCATGCTCTTCTATATAGTTTTGTTTATTTAAATCTTAGTTAAAACCTTTTTTTATCCCGGAAACATATGGACCAAGTCAATGGAGTCTTACAAAAGGTTTCCGCGAGCCCAGGAGTGCCTATCGCGATATTTCTATTCCTTTTATTTTTTTTCCTGTATGTTTTTGTAAGCTTGAAAAAAAGAAGTTATCGGTGTAATGTGTTGAGTAAAACCGAGAAACAAACCTCTATCAAACCCTTGACTAAGTTCAAAGCAGATGTCTCGTTGAACAAGGTCTATGTGAAGACGGCCTACAACTGTTGTTGTGCCGGTGAATTCAAAAACGATTATGTGGATTTGTGTGCCCTCATCAATTGTGCCAAGCAAGGAGTTCGAGCACTCGATTTTACCATCTTTTCGCTCAATGAAGAACCCGTCGTTTCTGCGTCCTCGTTTGTGAGTCCACTCTATAAGGAGGAATACAATAGCCTGCCCTTTTCAGAAGTGATGCAGCAAGTCAAACGGTCCTTTATGCATGATAGCATCAATTGTCCAAATACGACGGACCCCCTGTTCCTCATTTTTCGGATTCAAAGTAGACATAAAAAAACATACGATAAGATGTATGATGTATTACAATCCTCCTTTGGAACCGGGAATATAGCAGGTAATCTACTGTTTACAGACGTTCAGTCCATAAATCAGACCACCCTAAAACAATTTATTGGAAAGGTTGTTATCATGGTGGACACCACTGGATTGTTGGGTTACGAATCCAGTAATCTAAGCAACCTATCCATGGTGAATTTTGGCACCATGGAAAATCGTATCATACGCGCCAAGGACGTTTACGACGAGAACAAACGCAAACGTAACCCGTTGACCATACTCTATCCCGATTTGAAAACTTCCAGTGACAACTATGACTTTAGCCTTGGATTCCCACTAGGCATCCAATTCATTGGAATGAACTTTCAGACCAAGGACAAATACTTGGACGCATACAATGCGTATTTTGCCGAGTCCGCCTTTAAACCCTTTCCAGAGAGTGTCATCACCTAATGGGACATAACTTTTTTAGACAGGATATACAATGAGTGACTTGGATAAAGCCGTGGAGGAAAACCTCAAGATACAGCATGGGATTACTCGACTAAAATACATGAAACCGGAAGTCTTTGACATTGTGGAGAAATACATGAAACGAAACAAGCTGATTGGATACGGAGGACATGCCCTGAACCTTTATTTACCCAAGAAAAAGCAATTTTATAGCTTATGGGATATTCCAGATTACGACTTCTTTTCTTCCAACGCCATTCGGGATTGTAAACAATTGGCCAAAGAATTGTCTCAACACACAGACGAGGTAGACGTCAAGTCGGCCATGTTTGACGGCACGTATAAAATCTTTGTCAACTTTGTTCCGTTGGTGGACATTACTCAACTAGAAGAACCCTTGTACAAGGTATTGTTGAAATCCTCGCACAAGATAGAAGGGATTCACTATGTTCCTTATAGTTACTTGAAAATGAGCTTGTATCTGGAATTGTCTCGTCCACTGGGGGATGTGGGCAGATGGAGCAAAATCTACAAACGACTACAATTGTTGGAAGAGGAACATCCGACTCTCCGAGACAAAGCCTTGAAGCAGAATGAACCTCCTCCACCCTTTTTCAAGACATTGATACAGCGTCTACAACCGTTTGTCTTGGCTGGCGAGTTTGGTTTAACCTACTACCATACGATGTTTCCAGTAGAATATCGTCAAAAACATCCACGAAATGTCATGGTCTTTACAGAAGACCCCGACGAGGTCTTGGCTCTATTCCGGGATACAACATATACGACCCATTTCTATCAGAACAAGTTCAGTCGTGTATGTGAGGTATCTTTTGAACAGGTGCCCATGCTGTATATTGTTTCTCTCGACTCTTGCCAATCGTATAATCTCCTAGAGAGATATGGGAAACGGTTTAAAATCGCAAGTTATGACACGATACTTTCCACGTATTATGGAATGACGTTTTTGAATATTCCATCCCTTCCTTCGGAATACCTCTTGTTATCTTGTGCCTTGCTCACGGCGTGCAAGGATAAGAAAACAAAACAGATGAGACGGTTCCGTATGCCTTGTATTGGTTATCAACCTTCGCTGGAGGACATACGTAAACGTCGAGGTGCCAAATTTAGCCTCTACAAGAAGACGGGTAAATACAAAGAGTTATTCTTTCGTTATCGACCCACCAAAAAGAACAAGACAAAGACGAAATTGTAAACATTATAAAAAAATTGATTTGACCTTTTTGACCAAGGAGACCTTAACAAACGATGAAAGTCATGAACCAAAACGGAAAACACCAACTTCGCCGGTCCGACCGCATTCGCAAGAACATCCAGATTAAGTTACTGGAGGATGACCCTTATCATTTCCACAAGAAACAATGCAGGTTGTTGGATGTTCTTGAACGAAAGATTGAGGTCCTTGAAAAGCGCGTGGATTCCTTAGAGAAGGAACGGGAACTCGCGGAGCCCGTCTCCGAGGAAGAGGAAGACGAGGATGAGGAAGATGAAGATTATGACCCAGCGGATGACGCATCGCAAGAGTCATCTTCTGAAGCCGTCGAAGCTGTCGCACCTGTTGTGGTTCCTGTGAAACCCCTTGTCCCTCAGAGTGAAATTCCATGGGACATTGTGCTGTTTCTTGTAGGATGTGTCTGGTTGGTCTATTACTATGAGCCTCCTCATGTATCCACAGCCTATGCGTTCCGTCATGCCATCGAAAACAGCTCGGAGAGCTTATAAACGTGAACCTTTACCCTTTGAATTACGTGTGCGGTTAGCCGTGCCTTTTTTCTTTCTGGTTTGAAAGTTTTCGCGCGGTTTAGATGGCAAAGGCGACTCTTTTGCCAAGATGGACAATGTCCCCGCCGTCCACGGCAAGGGTTCCGCAGTGAACTTACGCCAAAAGAAAGACTCCATGTGTAGAGCCGTTTCTATTTCTTCCGTCGTAATGGTAGTATAGGTTTTAGGGTTCTTACCAATCTCTTCTTGTAATGCCTTGTTTCGTCGATACAAATCCTTCTCAAGCAGACTCTGTCCCAAGGTCTGGTTCTCTTCTTTGAGTTTCAACAATTTGGATTTGGTATCTTCCCAGTTATCAAACGTGATTTCCATGGGCTTGACAAAGTCCTCGTTCGGGACAATTCCGATGGACGAGAGGAAAAACTCATCACCTACATGCATGCGATGGAAAAAGTCTAGATGGGGGCTTTTGAGGAGCTTGTTCACGTGATACCGAGACAAACACATACGCGCATAATGTTTTTGAAAAGAGGGGATGGATTGAAAACGAGGCTGAGACTCGATGCGAGCTTCACGGTCGTATTGACTGAGTCGCATGAATTTGACATAGGATGTTCGTTCATCATCCTTTTTCAAATAATGGTAAAAAGGTTCAAAGGGCTTCAGTGGGATACACGACTCACTAATCGTGACAAACTTGATATTGGTTGGGTCTTTCATGGCTTCTCGAAGTAAATATTCATACGCTTGAGTAATAAATCCCCATCCAGTCTCGGCTCGTTTCGGAATAAGAGCCTCTTTCAACCATTTCGTCTGGACCTTTTCGGGAAACTTGGGATGACTATAGACACTGTATTTTCCCTTGAACCCTTCGAAATAACGAGTCCACACTTCAGGTTGATGCACATCTCCAATCGTCAAGAATAAAAAAGCAATTTTGGGTTGTTTGAATCGATAGAGTGTGTCCATTCGCAAGGGGGAAGAATAGGGAAAAGGCTGTATGGAACGCGCCAATGGTTTCTCCGGCATCACAAAGATGCTGTTCCATATAGGAGGGACTCGGTCCAATACTTCACGGATAGCCATCTCTGCATTTGAATAAAAAGTAAAATAGACCCGTAAGCAACGTTTTAAGATTGCGTCCGGTATCTCTTTGACCATGGACACCAAGATGAGGTCCGTGTCATCCGGGACTTCTTGAATCAAGGGATCACTTTTGTCTCCAAACAGTTTCAAGACCAAACGATTCTTCGGGACATGTAGAGTCGGGGTAAAGTAGGGGGTTGTCTTTCTCAAGAAAAAAGACCCCTCCATGCGTTCCAAGTCTCCTTCCAATAGTTTCCCAAACGTGGTGGGATGCTTTTGAACGCCGCGTGTGAGCCAGTCTACATACACAGTCTTTTTCTCTGTATACGTATACGCGGGCTGTATAAACTTGAGACAACTTAAAAAATACAGCTCATCTGAAGCCGCCGTGGTTTTATAGGGACAGGCTTCTAGATAGGCATCGTATTCTCTATGATGTTGTAAGAGTAGCCCCGCATCTTGTCTCGAGAGACACCACCACTGACTGGTCTTCCATTCTGTGCCGATGCTATTTTGACCCATCCCATGAAACATGGATTTATTGGACGTGTCCAATCCCTTTTGTAACGCTTCGTAAGAGACGAGAGGATATGCATCGTGAGACAACAACATGAACCATTCATGTTCGTGTTCATACGCGATCCGTAGTAGCTCGAGGGTGGCGTCTACCATACTCCGTTTGCCCCATTCGGTCGGGACCGACATGACCGTATAGGACGATTTCGAAAGAGGCTCTTTGGTGTTCAGATAGACCGGTTTTCCTTTTAACCATGCCTTTGTTTTTTCATGAAGGAGTCCCTTGTAAGTGAGACAAAGGAATGCGACCTTGTCCATTATATCTAGCAGACATAAAATCTAGATAGAATGAGAATTGGATGTATCTAAAATGGAAGCTTCACTGCAGATAGGTCAATCACGCTAATACTCAGAAATAGAGCCGAGCCAAAGACGATGGAATAGACCAGTATACCTACCTTGGAAATGCCGCCAACGGGATCGCGGAAATGGTCGCCAAAGACCACCGCCAAAATATTGAGGATATAGGCTTTGACTTTTAAGTCGCTAAACAAGAGGAAGAACAACATGGCCAACAGAATCACCTTGTGCGTATCCTTGACCGGCGAACTTTCCTCTTCGAACCTCACATGCTTTTGTTGCGGTCTCTCTGGATAGATGGAGACATCGTCCATCCGATGCGCTTGCATTTGCATATGTTCCTCG